>OGJS01000006.1_pt1 | contig 275619 bp, 231 predicted proteins | sample 1572241 | NCBI WGS metagenome assembly OGJS01 (sample SAMEA2582145, study PRJEB24529) | metagenome | biome: Human gut stool | place: China | collected 2011 | reverse complement strand
TTTTGCAAGTCCACGAAAGAGGAATAACGTATAATCCCCGAATAGGTATGGAACAAGCGAAAGCCTACCAGATAAGGAATCAGGCATACCAACAGCGTGACCAATAGATGTCCTAAGATATCCAAGGTCGACAACACACCATTATTCAAGGTATACACCAATAAGCCGGAAAATAAGATCAAGCAGCAATCCAGCAAGATAATACCCCAATAGGGTAAGGATTTCTTGGAAAAGTACCAGGTAGATAGTCGAGAAAAAAGGTTCATGATAACTATAGTATATTCTTCTTTATACAATCCACGATATAGGCCACATCCTCATCTGTCACATACGGACCCGCAGGCAAACACATCCCCACCTTGAAGATAGCCTCGCTCACTCCGTTTACATATGCCGGAGCGTCTTTGTATACCGGTTGTTTATGCATTGGTTTCCATACAGGGCGAGCCTCCACACCCGCTTGGTCCAATGCCATACGCATCGCCTCCACATTATCATTCGGCTGGCAGTCTGTTGTAGTCGCCTTCGCTGTGTGAATCACACCGGCGGCACCTCCTACGGCACCTGTTATCACTTGTCGGTAGGCATTCTCCTGCCCCCTCACTTTCAAATGCTCATCCAGTGTAATCGTACTTAACCAAAAGTTACTGTCATAGTCACCACCTTCCGGTTGCCGATGTACCGTGATACCCTCCACATCCGCAAGCAAATTCTCATAAAGAGCCTGCACGTGCTTATGATGAGCGATGTGATCATTGGCCACCGTCATCTGCCCCCTGCCAATACCCGCACAAATATTACTCATGCGATAATTATATCCGATCTCCTCGTGCTGATAATAGGGATAACTCTCCCGAGCTTGCGTGGCATACCACATCACCCGCTGCCATTGCTCAGCGTCCGGACAAATCAACGCACCACCACCCGAAGTCGTGATCATCTTATTTCCATTAAACGACAATACGCCATAACATCCGAAGGTACCCAATACCTGTCCCTTGTATTTAGAACCAAAGCCCTCCGCGGCATCCTCTATTACCGGAATATCATACCGGTTAGCCACCTCCATAATTCGGTCGCAGTCATACGGCATACCATAAAGCGCCACCGGAATAATTGCTTTCGGTTTCTTACCCGCCTTACGGATACGGTCCTTTATGGCCTCTTCCAATAGTTCCGGATCCATATTCCAAGTATACGGCTCACTGTCCACAAACACCGGAGTAGCCCCCAAGTAAGTGATCGGATGTGATGAAGCACAAAAGGTAAAGCTCTGTACCAGCACCTCATCACCCGCTCCCACGCCACAGGCGAGTAACGCTAAGTGTACCGCCGCCGTACCAGCAGACAGGACCACCACACGTTTATCCTCACCCACGAAAGTTTCTAGATCTTTTTCAAAGCCATTCACGTTGGGACCTAAAGGCACGACCCAGTTCGTATCAAAGGCCTCTTTGATATACATTTGTTCTTTGCCGCTCATGTGGGCGAGGCAAAGGTAGATTGTACTTCTTTCCATAAAAACACGATTTTGTTTACAAGAATTAGAAATCCACCTATACGCTTGAGTATAGGCATAAAAAGAGATCGCTCCGTATGAATTGCGAATCGGCTATGACAAAAACAATACAATTATACTTTACTGAATATACTGTCCTTCAATCCTGTTATTGGAGATGTGCTTTACTTAATATCGATTCTTATTAACAGAGAAAAATACGACCCCTATTCTCAAAGTCCGTATGATTTCTTCATTTATTTTGAATACCACTTGAATAAACCTGTATCAAACTTTACAGGTGTTTCATGCCCTGGATATATAATATATCCTTCTAATGTTTTAAAGAAAGATTCTGATTTAATTTGTTCATCTATACTCGAACTTGGTAATTTAGTTACTGTCTTGATACCCGGTATAAGCGCATCACCTGTAAAAATCACATTATTGACGACCATACTAATAGAACCTTTAGAATGTCCAGGAGTTCTTAATATCATTATATTAAGGTTCCCACATGACATTAAATGTATATCCTTATCTATCACAACATCAGCCTCTACAATCTCAAAAGCTTTTATATTATCATAAAAGACAGAGCAATTTCCTTTAGAACTTTGAATAGCATCACTACACTCATACGCACAAACCAATTTAATATAGGGATATCTTTTTCTTAAACCGTTAACTCCCCAACAATGATCAAAATGCTCATGTGTCAATATGATAAACTCAGGATTAAGCTTATTGCGCGATATGAAATTAAGCAGATCATCATTATTTTCACTTCCCGGATCAATAATAACACACGGTAAATTTGTACCTACACCATCATAGAGAATAAAGCAATTAGATGACACAGGGCTATTAATAAGCCTCTTAACATTCATTAACCTGTAACATTTGCGGTTCTACCACCATCGACTGTGATTTGTTGACCAGTAATCCAGCTTGCCTTATCGGAGAGCAAGAACAAAACGGCATCACTAATATTGGTAACCGTTCCGAGACCTAAAGGATAAGTTGAAGCCATACGGTCAATTAATTCCTGATCTTGATACATACACTCAGTCATACGAGTACGGACTCCACCTGGTAATACAGAATTAATACGGACTTTTGGCGCAAATTCCATAGCAAGAGAACGCATCAAACCATCAAGGCCAGCTTTTGCAGAGCCATATACACTAAATGCCTTTGCTCCGAAATTACTAATGTTACTTGAGATGAATACTGCACTCTTTAATGTTTTATCATTTTGTTTCTTACCAGTAAGAACTTTTGCTATAAGGGCAGCAGAAATAACATTGATATTAAATGACTCTTGAAGTATTTCCTTTTTGACAATTTTCAGAGGGTACATCTTCATAAATCCTGCACAATGAACAAAGTAGGTAACCTTTACATTATTTTCCTTTAGTAACTGAGTAAGAGAGTCTTCAATATTATCTACATCCGATAAATCGTAATTCCAAATAATGTGATCGCCTTCATGGCATTTAGTCTTAACAGTATTAAGCCGCTCTACGTCTCTTCCATTCAGAATTACATTGCAAGTGGATGAGATATTGATTGCTATTTCTTCTCCTATCCCTGAAGAAGAACCTGTAATTAATATATATTCTCTTTCCATAAATTTCTATTGGGCTGTAAAACCACCATCAATACTTATTGTAGCACCAGTAGTCCATTTAGACATATCGCTAAATAAGAATACAATACCATTAGCAATATCTTCTGGAGTGCCAAGCCCAAGAGGATGCATTGCGTCCAGTTTCTCCATATAATCATTGTCAAATCTGAAAATATTCTCTGCCATCATTTTTGATTTAACAAAACCTGGAGCAATACAATTAACTCTAATCTTTTTAGGAGCCAATTCCATAGCAAGAGCCTTTGTTATTCCAATAATCGCAGACTTTGTCATCGCATAGGCCACATTAGCAGCAGAACCAACAACTCCATAAACAGAAGAGATCATTACTATTGAACCCGATTCGCCAGCGTATACTTTTTTAGAATTAAACACTTTAGCTAATTCAATAGCCGCAAACTGATTAACTTTATAAAGAAGTTCTGCTTTTTCTTCTTTTACACCTTTTAAAGGCGTAATATAAGGAATACCAGCAATATGAGCGAAACCATTGATTAAACCGAATTCAGCTACGACTCTCTCTATTGTAGGTTTTATAGATTTAATATCTGACAGATCTAATGGAAGTACATAATACTTATTTTCTAGCATTTCAGCAGTAACATTCAATCCTTGCTCATCGATGTCTACCAAAATAAGTTCTGCCCCCAATTTAGAAAGGACAATGCTAGTTTCTCGCCCCATCCCAGAAGCAGCTCCTGTAATCAGGTACTTTTTTCCTATTAATGATAATGGATTATACATAGTTAGAATTCAATTATGTTACAGAAATCTAAATTACCTATATTCATTAAAGCACTACTCCACGTAAGACCAACTCCGAAACCAGCCACACAAATAGATTTAGTTTCTGATTTAAGAGTTTCACCAAGATTAAATGTAATGTTCAGTGGAACTGTCACACTGCTTGAATTTCCGAAGTTTTCTACAATGTTAGCAGGCATTTTTTCATAAGGTATCTTAAGAGCATCTGCAACCTTATTAAGCATGAACTTATTTGGTTGATGGAACATAAAGAAATCTACATCCTCAACATTCTTTGACGTAAGTTCCAGAAGGTGATTAATCATCGGTGGCACTTCGCGCTGGACAAAGTTAAACACCTGATCACCTTCCATTACAAGATTATCTAAAGATCTGAAATTACCGGCCTCGTCTTCAACCATCTTAGCTGTTTCCTCTGAATGAGGTAAACGAGCACCGCCCGCAGGGATACGAAGAGCAAATGCTCCTTTTCCATCCATATTCAAAGTTACATGAATTGGTATTGTATCATCTGATTTTTCAACAATAGTGATAGCTGCGGCATCTCCTATTAATGGGAAACTATTTCGATCTTGCTTTGACACCTTATGACTAAGCACATCCGCATTCAAAAGTATTACTTTATTGATACTCTCTTGCTCAAGCAGCATAAAAGCCTGAATCAAGCCTAACTCAAAGCCCGCACATCCTTGATTTATATCCATACAAACCATATCAGTCTTCATATCAAAATGACCTTGAATGACATTTGACGTTGGAGGCATGATATAGTCGGCGCTTTGAGATACAAACAACAAAGCATCAATACTATCTTTATTAAGAAAATTATTATCAAATAGATATTGCAGTCCATGCATACAGAAATCAGCGGATGTTTGATGTTCAAGAGCTATTCTGTGCTGTTTGTAACCCATTACAAGAGCCAACTTCTTTGACTTAGCAGGTGAGAAATTATAGTTTGCCATCTCTTCCTCAAAAGAAACAACCTTCTGAGGAACAATAGACAAAATACCTGTAATTTTTTTATTCTTAAAAAGTAAATCCATTATTCAACTCCGTTTTTCTTCAACAAAGCTATAATATTCTCAATAGAAGAAAAATTGTCCGGAAGAATATCCATACCATTAATAGAGATGCCAAAAGTCTCATCAAGAGAACTTACAAGGCTTACTACGTCAAATGAGTCCAACATACCTTCTTCTATGAAATTCACATCTTTTGTAAAATCAAACTCCGGACGAATTTCACTAAGGATTGCAGTAATTTTAGCTTTCATTTTATTGATATTTAATTTCTTTATTTATGTATCTACATCAAGTAGGTTCTCTGGTTTAAAGCCATAATGCCCATACCTAACTATAGTATTATCATTAGTTTGATTATATATTATCTAGCCTTCGGACACTGTATCGATTACAATTGCACCGTCAGACGTTAAAAGCACCCCTCCCTGTTCATATTTATTAATAAATTCAAGAACGATTTCTGATGGCGATGCAATATGTGCATTCCATATAATATGGTTGTTCAATCGGGCTCCATAGTATGGTCTCGAAACACCTTGTATTAATCGCATTACTTCATTTGTAGTTCTAGAGAGATCTATTTGACAATCTTCAATTTTAAGTTTACCATAGTATAAACCCTTTAAATGCGATTGCTTAATAGTTGGCGCTCCGGAAAGTATTTTATCGATTGCCTCAACCATAATGTATTCATAAATTTTTAGCCATTTTTTTTGTAAATCATAAACATAATCTGTCGGTAATAATTCAATTTCTTCTTGCAGTATAATATCTCCAGTATCAGTTCCTTCATCCACATAATGAACTGTTACGCCAGTCTTTGATTCACCATTGATTATTGGCCAGTGCTGAGGAGCCATTCCTCTGTATTCAGGCAATAAAGATGGATGTAAATTTATGAATCCCATTGGAGGAATATCAAGTAATTGCTTTTTTATCAATCTCTCAAAATGAGAAATGACACATAACTGAGGATTTGCCTCCTTCAAAACAGAGGCTGTTTGATCAGAGTTAATTTTTTTAGTACGATAAAACCGTATACCGTTCCTATTACAGATTAACTCCAATCTCTTATATACTACATTATCATAATATGGTGTTACAACTAGGCATATCTCATGACCAGCCTTAATAAGAGAATTTAAGATCACTGTACTAAATGAATCCTCTCCGAAAAACGCAATCCTCAATTTATTATCCATTTACTAAATTTTTATAGTACAACCGGTCAATCTTTCCATTCGTATTTCTATGTATTTCGTCTAAACGGCAGAATACCGATGGAATCATGTATTTAGGCAAAGAATCCGATAAGGTCTTTCTAAATACAGCTGGAGATATTTCCTCTGGATGCTCATAGTAAAGAGTAATCTCTTTTTTGGCATAGTTATATACTACGCAACCATTCTTAATCAACTTAAGCGTATTAATGATCACATGTTCGATTTCTCCTAACTCAATTCTATAACCCATGTGCTTAACCAAGCTGTCTTTTCTTCCTTTGAAAACAATCTCACCAAGGTCATTAATATAAACAACGTCACCTGTACGATAAATTGTTTCAGGATATGAATTGTTTAAAGGATTTTGAACGAAAGCTGCTGCTGTCTTCACTGGGTTATTGTAATATCCCATTGCTAGAGATGTTCCACGAACGCAAAGTTCGCCTTCTCTATTACTTTCAGTAATACGCTTATTATCTTCATCTAGGATGAGAATGTCTGTATTCTTATATGCAAATCCGATAGGAATGGGCTCTTCATCCTTGATTTTTCTTCTAACAATGTAGAAGACACAATCCAATGTAATTTCGATTGGACCATAAAGGTTAGCAAAGATTACATGTGGAAGAGATTCTCTCCAAATGTTGAACTGCTTAGTCGGGAATACTTCACCCGCAAACCAAACGATCTTCAAGTCAGGTAATTCAATTTGAGAAAGAAGCCCCATATTAGCGATATTCACCATGATAGTCGGTACCCAGAAAATATAAGTAACCTTCTTTTCTTGAAGAATTTTCAAGATAGCCGCAGGGAATGCGGAAAGACTATCTGGAATCAATACGATAGTACTTGACTTCGACATCAATAGACAAAGTTCATATACATAGATATCAAATACGGCTGGAGATAGGGAACCTAATATTTCATCGTTTGTAAGAGGAAAAGCCTCTTCAGAACGAACCATGAAGTCAAAAAAACTCTTATGATTAAGCACTACCCCTTTAGGAGTACCTGTTGAGCCTGAAGTATTAATAATACAATAAGGATCTGAATCAATTAAAGTCGAAAGACGTCTCATTATTGTATCATAGTTATATTCTAATGCATTACTGATCTCATCAAGATTAATAATAGCAACATCAGCCGATACAATCTTTTCAATAGTCTTAACATGTACCGCATCTGTAATCACAGCTTGAGGTTTGATTAGAGTAAGAATGTTCTGAATACGAGTAGCCGGAGTTTTGATGTCTAGGTTCATATATGGGTTACCGCTATATGTGATACCTAAGTTTACCCATACTGTCCTAATTGACTTTGGTAAGAATACAGCTACTGGCGAACAAGTGATATCCTTATTATTGACAAGCACTTGTGCCAAACGTAAAGCATTCTCTTTCAAGAGGCCAAAGGTAATTGATTGTTGACCTTCCCACACAGCGACCTTTTCACTATGTTTTGTGACGGTCTCTTCGAAACACTCAATAAGATTGATTTTTTTCATTAAAACAAAGAGTTATTTCAACATAGAGTTTACTTTATCGAAAAGATTTCCAACAGTTACACACGAACGAAGAACTTCTGCATTAATTTGTACTCCGTACTTTTCATCAACCATTGAAATAATTAGAAGACCTGTAAGAGAACTCCACTCTTCAAGATTTCTAAAATTAGTCTCTGCCGTGAACACTTCAGCATCTGTTTCATCGAACTGAGCCGCAAAATTCTCAATAAACCCTTTAAGTTCCATAATTTCAATAATTTACAATTAATTAATACTATATCTGCTTCGCAGGATTACCAAATACAGTAATACCAGGCTTTAAATCTCTAAGAACCACACTTCCTACACCAATTGTAACATCATCACCTATCGTCCTATGAATAATAACTCTAGCACCAGGTTGAATCATAACCCTTAGCCCGATCCTTGAGCCGCCAGCAACAAATGCAAATGGGCTAAAATGGCTATAGCTACTTATATGAACATCATGACCAACAGAAGAATATCCATCAAATGTCACAAAATCTCCTACTGTAACATCTTGTCCGATTAGAGTATTTGGCATCATAATACACCCTTTGCCCATCTTACAATTTAATCCTATCGTAGCTTTGGGATGTATCAGATTGATAAATTCCCCTCCCCTTTCAAGAATCATGTTCGTGCATTTTTCTTTAGTTTTAGGATTTCCTATAGCACATACAAAAGCGTCGTTTTCTTCAATCTCATAAGTGGATAATTTACCGATAATTTTAGGATAATTCGCATATCCATTTAAGGCCTCATTATTATCATCTAAAAAACCTTTAACAATAAAATCCGCTCCATTTTCAATACAAGCTAATGCGATAGCATAACACTCTCTACCAAAACCACCAGCTCCAATTATTATAATATTCTTCATTTCTATTAATTATGTCCGTTAAAACCTTCCACAGTCGCTGATGTCGCAGAGTTGATATCCTCTCTAAATAATACTTTCTTTATAGTCAAGACTATAACTTTAAGGTCTATCACAAATGAGATATTATCAACATACCACACATCCAGCTCAAACTTCCTCGCCCACGAGATAGCATTACGACCATTCACTTGCGCCCAACCCGTAATACCCGGACGCACCTCATGGCGGCGTGCTTGCTCTTTGTTATACAAAGGAAGATATTGTATAAGTAACGGCCTCGGCCCAATCAACGCCATATCTCCTTTCAGCACGTTGATCAACTGGGGTAACTCGTCGAGAGAGGTGGAGCGGACAAGCTTACCTACTTTCGTAAGCCGGACCACATCGGGCAGAAGATCGCCCTTGGAATCCCGCTCATCCGTCATCGTCTTGAACTTTATAACCCTAAAAATCTTACCGTCCTTACCCGGACGCTCTTGGAAGAAGAAGGCACCGGCGCCTTTGTTGGCGAAATGTAACCAAATGGCAATAAGTAAAAGGATCGGCCATAGGATAGCCAATGCAAGAAGTGATAAGGTGAAATCAATCACCCTCTTCCAGAAATGTTTATACATGATGAATTATTAAATAGGGTAACCGTACCAAAATTAATCTCTTAAAAATGACAATAAGCCTACTATTTAAAGGTCGTTATTTATAAATCAGTATATAATGAGAACACGTCTATCTGTAAACTGATTTCTATCCACAGTATTTTGAATTACTATTAATACTAATCGTACTGGGTCTTGTTCACTTTTGCTGATTTAACAATTTTGATAATACATTCATGGGAAGCTGCTTTTAAGAAACACACAATATTTAGGACAGATCTAGGTGGATTAGCGACGCATTTAGTGGCAAAATACGAACACAGAGGTATTCGCTGTCGTACCGCAAGGTTCGCAGCAGCTCATCCCGAAGCCGCCGACTGGCTGGGGATATCAGAGTATACACTCATACTAGCCGGGGAAACTGGATGTGTATTGAAATATTTGTTGGCGTAGTGTCTCGGTGGGGCCTCGAAGTATTGGATGGGTCTCGTCGGGGCTATTTTTTGACATTTATGCTTCTTATCACAAGCACTTAAATCAAAATCGACTTCAAACTCACGACATAGCCGCTCTCAAATAATCGACAAAACATGATTGCGTTTACGGCACATATCCACTAAATGATCCATATAATGAAGTGAATGAACCTCCCTATCCAAATTTCAAGCACATTTAAATTTTCCAAACATACTCAACATCATACATCTTTCTTTTTTAAAGAAAAACAATACTAAAAGATACATAGAAGCACTTATAAATATTGAGATTATAGACCAAAGAAAAGATTCATATACACTCTGCATAATTAATATACAAATTATCATAAATACAGTTGCAATAAAAGGATTTAAAACATTTTTTATTGTATTTAAAGGTGTAATACCGCAAAGTATATTAGTAACAACAAGCATAGGAATTATTAAATCAAGCCGTACAAATGATCTCGCATAAACAAGTGCCCAAAAACCATATTTCACAGAAATCACACATATAGGGACCAGTACACACAAATCTACTAGCTGCATAATCAATGGCAAGTAAAATTTCCCCTTTGCCCGATAGACTTCACTATAGATACTCACAAAAAGAATCCTAATCACAGTTGTTATAGCCATAACACCTACAATATCAGCTGCTTCTATCCATGCGGATCCAAACAATATATTCGTTACAAAAGCACGATAGAAATATAAAATAGTCCCCAATGGCAGTAAAGCAAGTGCAAGTACATTCTGTGTATTTAAAAAAGTCTTATTAAACATCTCTTGATCATTTTGAAACCTTGACAATGCAGAAAACAGAACTGGTATCATTGCCGCTGTCACTATCGAAAAAAAAGAAAAAATCATAGATGAAGTGTTTTTATATAGTCCTAGATAATAATCTGACATATAATTAGCTATTAAGAACGAGTCAATCCATGCTGTTAACCAAATAGCAATTCCATCTAAAATAGTCCAAATGCCAAACTGTAACATATGGAATAAATATTGTTTAGAAAAAAACATAATTGGTAAAAATTTACCAACATAAAACAATAATAAAGATTGAATAAAAGCTCCAATAATGCATCCTATTATCAATGCCCAATAACCAAATCCTAACAACGCAAGTGGTACCGTTATAAAGAGTGGCAATATCGAAGTAATAAATCGAACATAAAATAATTTTTTAAATTTAAGTTCTTTTTTTATCTTACAGCCTTGTATACCTATAATTCCATATAGAGGAATTGTCATGCCTGTAATTACAATAAGATATCCAAGTCCTTCATTTCCAACCAATCTAGCTATAGTTTGATTAAATATAACTAATACTCCCCATATGATAAATGAAAAAATAAGATTTGCCCAAAACGCAACGCTCATATATTCATATTCTTCTTTTATATTAGAAAAATTGTGCTGTATTAAAAATTTTTGAAAGCCAGATTCAACAAACACATCTGCAAAAGTTATTACCATTGTTATAGTGGCCATAATTCCAAATACATCTGGTGTAAAAATTCTTGCTAAAATCATATTTGTGACAGGTGGAATAATTTTAGATAAAATCTCTGTCACAATCGACCATTTTGCCGCAGTTACAATCTTTCCAAATATATTTTCCTCAAAAATCATATATGCTATTCTTTCTTTTTAATACTATTAACAAATCCAACATAATCAAACTGCTCATAGTATCTCTTCCCATATTTTTGATACTCAATAGTATTCCCCACACATTTCTCTCCTTCAAATCCCGAAATATACTTACACCACGGATAATTAATATGCTTATTGCTAAACATTATTTTTGGATAAGGAACCGTATCAAACTCACTCATATCTTCTAGTGTACAGTTTTGCTGATCTGTCATAATTACAAATATGTTATCATAACAAATCCTCTTTTTTCTTTTTTCCCAACAGATTTTAGCCTCATCAAATGTCTTATAGTGTAAAAAATGAATCAAAACATCATCTAACCTTCCTTGTGGATAATCGTTCATCAAGGTAACATTTTCTAATTCCAAACTATTATAGTATCTCAAATTCTTGACATATCTCAAAAAATCCTTCGGATCAAAATAAAGATTAATAGTTGGAGAAAGAAAAGGAAGCCCCAAATCATGATACATTACCCCACCAATACAATTACAAGAAATAATCGAAATTCCCTTATTCTTCAACTTATATCTAGAGTAAACACTCCAAATAAAATGAAGGATTTTATTATATAAAAGAATCATAAAATCTACAATTTTATTTGTTAATAATAGATCTATTTTTTACTCTAAAGTTCGTACTTTTTGAGATTAAAATCACACAACCCAAATAAATAATGGAGCCTAAAAACCATGCTTTAAATGAAGAATGACAACTTCCACGCATCATTGTAGTAAAAGCATTACATGAAGTAACGACAAAAGCAATAGCAATTCCATTATTTCTATCTATCTTATTATCAACTCTTGTAACAGTAGAAATAAAAAAACCTAATATAACCACATAGATAAATGCAAAATATTTACCACCATTAAGAAAAGCTTCCCCTACAAATGAAAATCCACTACCCCAAAGTATCTCAAGAAAATCTTGAGAAAACCAATTTTCAAGATAGGTAAATTTGATTCCAAAATCTTCCAACCAAAATGTCGCAGGCATCCCTATTATTGCAGCTAAATAAGTATTATAATTATTCCAAATATCAGATCCTTCTATTAGCAAAATAATAATTATAGACATATTCCCTCCCATTTCAAAGAATGCCGATACAAGAGGAAATTTCTCTAAAGAAACCACATCCAACATTTCATCAAAAGTAACTGATGACAAACTAGTATTTCTCAACTCTATCATTCCATAAACAAGATAAAGACCTAAAATAATAAAAACACTCCACTTAGCAATTATTTTAGCATTTATTGGTCTATAAAATTTGTGCTCTAGCCAAATTAACAAAATCAACTTATAAAGCCAGTTTCCTCGTTCTCCTGAAATAAAATATAAAATCATATACACTCCCAAAATAATATACACATTCCTCCGAGTGCTTTTTGCATAATTACTCCCAATAAGCAACCCCACCAATACAGGGAAAAATATATATTCAACTTGAGTCAACCACCCCCCTGCTATATTATAATCACCATAATATAGAGCCGCATAGCCATGAGTAAATGAGATAACTAACGCTTGGAATATTCTATAAAAAGTCAATGGAACGACTAAGAATGAGACATATTTTGAGAATCGATACAAAACTTTCATCTCCTTTGCGTCAGAGATCCTATGACGCTCTTTTTTACTTATCACACTATTAGCAAAAAGCGCACCACATAGAAAAAACGCCATCATCACTATCGTGAACATTTGTCCATTCATTATTTCACTTGGGGTAGGCATACGATAATTACTATATAATTCACCTGTGCCTATTTCAGTATCAGTATGTATACCCAACGACCACATGATGCACTGCCCCCAATTAAATAAAGCCATAAATAAAGCTAAAATATTAAATGGAGTGAATATTTCATGGTTTGATTTATAATATATATAGCAATATGAGATAAGAACAAGATTCCCAAGCCATGATAAAGAAAATAAGCCAATTTCTGATCCTAAGAGAGTCGCATTGATCATAAAAACCACAGGAAAATATAACCATAGGTTCAACATCAGAAATATAACAGACGCATTAAGTTTCTTTACACTTACTAATGCTTTCATTGTAGTACATCGCCTCCATCAATCACACGTTTCCACATCAACCCTATATTTTCAACACTCAAATCCCTTCTAATATTTATAGCTCTTCTTCCTAAGCTCTCCGCATATTCTGGTCTTTCTATCATTGTTGTCAACGCTTCTGTTAATTTTTCCTCATCACCAACTGGAACGAGAAGCCCATTTATACCATGCTCTATATACATTTTAGCACCGCCAATAGGACAATCTGTCGCTACAACAGGAATCCCCATAGCTAGTGCCTCTAACATTCCATTTGAAATTCCCTCATAATTTGAAGACATGACATATATACTCGCATCTTTAATATGTTCATGAAGATTTTTTACGAAACCATGGAAAATAACTTTTTCTCCAATACCTAACATCTCCGTATACATTTTCAGTTCATCAAGAAGAATACCTTTACCGTAAATATCAAGAATATAATCTGGATATCTACAGCATATATTATAAAAACATTTTATTAGCAATGAGATATTTTTTTGAGGTTCTAACCTTGCTATTGTAACAATTCTTTTCCTCCTTACGCCCTCATATATATCGGGTAATACAGAGAGAGGATTCGGTATAATATTTGAGCGATTTTGTATACTTTTATTAAAATAAATCATAGCATCATGTGTTTGAAACACAAAATTATCACAACGCAAAAAACTATATAACAAATTACGAATCAAACGATTCAATCTCCCCAAAGGTTCTTTTGAAGGATCATTCCTCTCTGATAATACAATTTTTTTATTAAGCCCCATACTCGCTATTAAAGTAGCAATATTAATAATTGAAAGAAATGAAACAACCACATCTGCCTGCGTTCTTTTCATAATAGATCTTAGTTGTCTTATCCGGTCTATATTCCTTTGCACACCACGACCCTTAAATCGAAGAGGATAATAATGCGCTCTATTATCAAGAGGATAATCTATTTTATTATCAATGATAGTAGTAACAGAAACTTCGTAACCTTGTTTACAAAACCATGTAACCAACACCGACATAACACGTTCCGCTCCCCCATTAGTCATTGTTCCAATAACAAAAAGTATTTTTTTCATAGTCTATTCTTTAAACAGGAATGATACAATTTAACAGCATTAATTCTACTAATATTAAAAATCATCAATCGAATACGATCTTTGTATTTTATATATTTCAATTTTCTTACATATGGATACGTCTCTTGAAACTCTTTCTCCACAATTTGATAATATTTATTTTTATCTATTACATTACTTTTCCATATATCATAATATAAATAAAAACTATTCATACACCTCCAATAATTCACATAATGAACGAAAGAAGGAGCAAATTCATTTGTTCTATTTAGAACATAATTATATGCAAAAATAGAGTCCAATTTTTTCTCTGAAAAAGTTTTATTCATTATACTATCAGAACGATTTAAATAATAATAAAAAGCATCTTCTATACTTACAAAACACTTAATTTTGCACAATATATCGATCATAAACATATTATCTTCATTATTCTTACCCTCTACCATTCGAGTAGAACTAATTAGTTGCTTTTTAAATAATTTATTACATAACATTACCGGTATTTGCGATGCTGTAAAAAAACTTTCAATAACAGACTCATTCCTTAAACAACATTCTTTCACACAACTCTTTTTATATAAATTCCCATATTCGTCTACTCGAAATACCCCACATTGGACAATATCCGCATCCATATCCAGAGCTTTTCCTAACATTGCCTCAAACATTTTATCAGAAATATAATCATCACTATCAATAAAACTAATATATAACCCTGTAGCTATATCCAATCCCGTATTTCTAGCGGAACTCAACCCGCCATTTTTCTTATGAATAACCGTTATCCTATCATCAATTTTTTCATAATGATCACATATATTTCCACTATCATCAGTGGAACCATCATCCACCAAAATAATTTCCAAGTTAATGTATGTACTATTCCTAATTGACTCGATACATTTTCTTAAATATACAGAAACATTATAGACAGGTACTATCACACTAATCAACGGAGTATTTTCTGACAACATAATCTAGCCTCTTATTTTCCAACAATTATCAATATTTACTCGTTTTCTTTAGACTATTTACTGCTCTTGATATTAATCTCATTATAATCCTCCTTATTAGTTTTATTTCATTCATAACTAACATACAATACATAAAAGGTTTACCAATTAGTCCTAATTTCTGCAGATCTCTAACATTTTCATTTCTACCTTTATGCATTAAAATAAAATTAGACGACAATCCACTCTCTCCGTAAAAGATCTTTCCAACTCCTAACTTTGTAAGACTTTCAGCCAGAATATAATAGCTATCTTTTAATAAAAAATTTTGAAAGAAGTTGATATCCTCCCCATATCTCATTCTTTCATTAAATAGCCCTAATTCTATTCCTACCTCTCTTTTAAAAAGAACAGAAGAAGTTTGTGGCATATTACGATAACACAATTCTCTTGCATTCAATTTATATAACCCATCTTTAGATTTTCCTAGAATACATAAAGGGAAAGTCGCTCCTAAAAAACATATCCCTTTTATCTTTTCTATAAAATAAAATTGTCTCTCTAGTTTATTCTCCACCCAAATGTCATCTGAATCCAACAATGCTATCCATTCAGCTTTACTTATTAGAATTCCTCGGTTTCTTGTGTATGAAACTCCTTTATTGGGATGAGATATCAACACAAAGTTAATGTACTGATATTTTCTCTCACATCCCAACATGTAGTCATTTACGATCTTTTCGGTTTGATCCTCAGAACCATCGTTTACAACTATTATCTCTTCTATCAAATCTATCCTCGTTTGCCTTAGAACCGAGTCTATTGTCGCAACAATTGTATTCTCACAATTATATGCAGGAATCACTACACTAAACATGACATCTTTTTAATTATCTCATCAAGGCATATATAATTCCCATCTGCCAGTATCTTTGCTATATTTCTTAATTATTCTGGCTGGGACTCCTACTACCATACATTCATCTGGTATATTTTTAGTAATAACAGAGTTTGCCCCCACAATACAACCATTACCTATAGTTACGCCAGAAAGAATCACTACTCCATTTCCAATCCAGCAATTATTGCCAATTTCAACACTTTGATAATAAATCTTACGTTCATTTGGCTTTGTCGTAGGACTATCCTGTCGCTCACCTACATATTTTCCATGACTAGTAGTTCCTATAAATACCCTTGAAGCTAATAAAACATCATCACCAATCGTCAACCCTCCTTGCCCTTCTAATTGACAGTTATCACCCATGGTAAAATTCTTTCCAAATACAATTTTTCCACCTACAATATCGGATCCAGCAGAAAGCCTACAATTATAACCGCAAGTAAATCCTTTAGACATAATGATATTTCTCTGATTCCTTGCATAGAATGGAAGCCTTACCAACCGAGCATTTTTCCATATTAATTTTGTATACATCAAAGCAATTATATTCTTTATATTCTCTCCAATACTATAAAAAAACATATTTTTCAAATTAATTTATCCAAAAAAGCAAGTCTATTTTCTATATTATATTCACTAATAAACTCATTAAACACTGACACCACCTTTGCTTTCCGATCTTCCATACTATTTAAAAAGTCAACAACTACACTTTCTTCAATATCTTCCATATTAATCCCTACCCCATATTTTTTCACAAACTCTCTAGTATCACCTGATATTGAATTAATAATAGGTATTCCCATTTGAAAATAATCGACACTCTTCATTGTCAAGCCAACTTCTATAGATGATTTATAAATATTTATTCCAAAATGACAATCTGCAAAAATTTTTTGTTTCTCAGTATCATCAAATATTTTTCCATAATATTCAACATCCACATCTTCTTTTTTTAAAGATTTTATATATTCATCTTTTTTCTCTCCATCTCCTATTATTTTGACTCGAACTAATTTTATTTTTTTCAAGACACGAACAATAGAGCATATTTTCTCTATATCTATTAAACTATTAATAGACCCTAAATAGCATAAATTTATCGAATCTTTATTTAATGTAACTTTATTGACTATTGGTAAAGATTTTTTTATCAATCGTAACACATTCACTTTATCACTATCTACATATTTACTAAGTATTCTCATATAATACTCACACTCTAGTACTATACAATCTGCCTTATCTATATATAAATCTCTGTAATTTCTCCATACAGAAAAAGGATATGAATTTGTACAGTTTTTAGGAAAACTCTCAGGCCATAAATCTATAACATCAAAAACCAATCTAAATCCTTGCTTCTTCTTGAGGATTACAAGGCCTTTAACAAGCGAATTTGGAGGAACTAAACAATATACAAAATCAGGTTTCTTATTTTCTATAAAATACCGTATTTTTCTTGTAAAATACCAATGAGACCATAGTCTTCTAACAGAAACATTCTTCTCATATTGCGGAACATGAATATATCTCAAATTTTTTACATAGTTCAAATGAGTATCATTTTTTTTAATACTATGATTAAAATCTGATATCAACACTAAAGTTGAGTATCCTCTATCCTGCAAATATTTATCTATATATTTCAATCGATTAACATACCAATCAAAACATGATATTAGAATAGCAGTTTTTTTTGTTTGGCATTTAAGTGTTTTAGCACTTAGATCTTTACAAGGATTTAAACACATAATAGAATCAAAAAATCTTACGATTAAAAGACATAACAATGGACTTTTGTTTGAATAATAGAAAATATCAATAGATATTGATATCCTATCATTTTCAATTATCAAACACTCCTCGCATATACTTAATATACCATTCCACCGTTTTTTTTACTCCTTCCATCATCAATGTACAGGGCTTATATCCTTGCTCCCTTTGCAACAGTGCGGTATCAGCGTTCGTCTGATAGACATCGCCGGGTTGCATCGGAAGGAACTCTTTCTCCGCTTCATGACCACAGGCAATTTCAATGGCAGCGATGAAATCCATCAAACGCACGGGGTGTGAGTTACCGATATTATAGACCCGATAAGGAGCAGACGAGGTCGCAGGGTCGGGTTGTTCAGCTCTCCAATCGACATTTGGAGTGGCCGTATGATCTAATACCCGGATCACTCCCTCCACTATATCATCAATATAGGTGAAGTCCCTCAGCATATCACCATGGTTGAACACCTTGATGGGATGATGGTTCAAGATCGCATCCGTAAAAAGGAACGGAGACATATCCGGTCGTCCCCAAGGACCATACACTGTGAAGAAGCGTAATCCCGTAGTAGGAATGCCATACAGATGGCTGTAGGTATGCGCCATCAGCTCATTGCTTTTTTTAGTGGCCGCATAAAGACTCACTGGATGGGCAATGCTATCATGCTCACTAAAAGGGACCTTGCCATTCAATCCGTAAACACTACTGGATGAGGCATAGACCAAATGTTGTATGCCATTGTGGCGACATCCTTCCAAGATATTCAAGAAGCCGTCCACATTACTGCTTACATAGGCATACGGATTCTGGATGGAGTAACGTACTCCGGCCTGAGCTGCCAAATTGATTACTTTGTCAAACTTCTCATTCGCAAACAACATCTGTATGGCCTGCTTGTCCTCCAAGTTCATACGGATGAAACGGTAGAGAGGATATTTTACACTTCGCACAAATTTATACCAATCCACTTCCTCACGACCAATACCAGTCTCTGCCAAACGACCATACTTCAATTCAGGCGTATAGTAGTCGTTGACACTGTCGAGCCCAACGACTTCATCCCCTCGTTCCAGCAAACGCCTCACGGTATGGAAGCCTATGAACCCCGCCGCTCCAGTCACTAATACTTTCATAGCCTCTTTTTATCCTATTTTATAATAAGCGAAGCCATTCTCATGCATCTCCTCCGCATCGTAAATGTTACGGCCATCAATCACCACTCTATGGCTCATGGTCTTCGCCAAAACAGCCAAACTCGGCATACGGAACTCCTTCCACTCGGTAACCAGCAACAAGGCATCAGTATCGAGAGCCGCCTCATACATGTCCTTACAATAGGTTACGATATCACCAATACGGCGTTTGCATTCCGTCATGGAAATCGGGTCGTACACTTTCACCCTACAACCGGCTTTCTGAAGTTTATCAATCAACACTAATGCGGGAGCCTCACGCATATCATCCGTCTCCGGCTTAAAAGCCAACCCCCACAAAGTGATAGTCTTACCCTTCAATTGTCCCGCATAATGTTTCATCAATTTATTAAAAAGGATGGATTTCTGCGACTCATTCACCTCTTCCACCGCTTTCAGAACCCGCATCGGGTAACCGCTTTTCTCGGCGGTCTTGATCAAGGCCTTCACGTCTTTCGGGAAACAACTCCCCCCATAGCCACACCCAGCGTAGAGAAACTTTTTCCCGATACGGGTATCCGAGCCTATCCCCTTGCGTACCATGTTCACGTCCGCACCCACCAACTCACAGAGGTTGGCGATATCATTCATAAAACTGATCCGGGTGGCCAACATGGAGTTGGCAGCATATTTAATCATCTCAGCACTGGGTATGTCCGTAAAAATCATACGCTCTCCACTTAGCATAAACGGTTTATAAAGACGGCTCATGATTTTCTTGGCCTGTTCACTCTCAGTGCCAACGACAACTCGGTCTGGTGTCATAAAATCTTTAATCGCAGTCCCTTCTTTCAAAAACTCGGGGTTGGAGGCCACATCAAACACTATATCTACGCCACGTTTCTCCAACTCAGCCCGTACAGTCTCCTTCACTTTTTGGGCCGTTCCTACCGGTACAGTAGATTTAGTAACTAATATGGTATATCTACGGATATTCTGCCCAAACGTCTTGGCTACAGCCAAGACATATTTCAAATCGGCACTACCATCCTCATCAGGAGGTGTGCCCACGGCACTGAACACCACTTCCACGTTGTCCAAACAACTGGACAAATCCGTAGTGAAATGTAATCGACCCGCCTCTACATTACGCTTTACCAACTCCTCTAAGCCAGGTTCATAGATAGGAATCTGTCCATCAAGCAAGAATTGGATCTTTTCTTCATTCACATCCACACAAGTCACGTCAATACCCATTTCGGCAAAACAAGTTCCGGATACCAAGCCTACGTAGCCAGTACCTACTATCGCTATGTTCATGTATTATAGATTTAATTTGATTCTTTAGTCTCGGAATAAGGCGTATAGCAAGCGCCCTATCACCTCCACCACACTAAATATCAACTAGATAGCTCACTAAGTTTTTTTTTCGTTAAAAAGTGATTTTTTCTTATTATTGTACACAGTATGCTCCTAAAAGGAGGTCCGCATAGTCGAGTAAGTTAAGGATTTATATTTTTCTTACAATAAAAGTATCTTAAGTGCATGGCGCAAGTCACCTAACATACTTTTTTGCTCAGCTTTCATAAATTGAGTACTTACGAGATTACACATGCGAAGTACTACTTACCTAGCCCAAGGAGATATCTCCTCCGAACATAGAAGATATACTCCTTAGGCAAGGTTAGTATATATGTCTATCAAATCCAAAATTCGCCCTGAATCTTTTCATTTATACATAAATCAAATCTTTATTTATGGATTTTTCCATACGAGTTCCCGCAAATGGCTCTTTTTGTTCTAAAGACAAATGCATTAAAGAATAATTGAATCCTCCGAATGGATTGTTGAATAACTTAACGAATCGGTCTCGTAAGGAAAAATAATTATCCGCATACTCCTCTATAGTGATGGCCGGATCAAACTCTATCAAGAGGTCAATATCGCTTTGCTCCGTGAACCGCAATGTGTTCACAGAACTGAGAGAGATGAAGCATACCCTCAACCTACTCGCCGAGTTAAAAAGGCGCACTATAACACTAACAAATAGACATTTAAGTCTAAACAAACAAGCTTTATCATCCATTATCTCAGTGAACCGTAAACGGGAACTGAAGCCGTTAGTTATTCACTTGACAAGCCGCTAGTTATTCACTTAGGAAATGACTTAAACAAAACAACCGGAATGAAACCGAAAGCATCGGAAAGTGTGGATTTCGACTTCTATCCATATACGTTATAGAAATCGAATATATTCAGGATCGACCTCCACAGCAGCGACCAACAGACCAGGTATCTCCACGATCAAACGTTTCACACGGGCCCCTCGTATAGAGAGTAAGCGTCCCTCGTAGCCATCCAATGGGCCACCCTCGATGCGGATCATGCGACCGTACATCGCTGGAGTTAATTCTTCAACCAAGAAATAACGTGGGGAATCATCGGAATGGACAGCACGGATAAAACGGTTCATCTCCGCATGGCCTACCGTCATCGGCTTACGGTAACCACCACGCAAATAACGATATTGGAGGGTACTGATCTCTTCTACGATTGGATCCATACAGGTACGGGTAGTATGGGCAAAAAGTAAATCGTGCAGAAGAGGAACCTCCTCACGAATCCGTTTACCCTTCCTCTCGACCAACTGCCAACGCATAGGAGTGAAAACCTCTATGCCCTTTTCCTCTAGCAACCTATAGGCCGGGCGTTTAGCATTGGGACGGGTCAGGTCTCGCAATACGAACCAATTGTCTGTCAAAGGATGTTCCACTGGATGATGGATAATTCTTCTAGTCCTGAAAGGATGTATATTCTATTAATATCCAATCAGTTACAAAATATAATCTTATAAGTTGGAAGGCGTACTCGGCGAATAGCATTCGTTTCACGCCGCAAATATAGCAAAAAAATAACCAAACACAAGCAAACATCAAGCCTTGTTTGTGTTTGGTTATTTTTCACTACATTTGTGTTCGCTAAAAAAGGAGTAATTTAAAATGATCGATCAACCTACCATAGACCGAATATTGGACGCGGCGAACATCGTGGATGTTGTCTCTGAATTCGTGACTCTTCGGAAACGAGGGATCAACTATGTAGGATTATGCCCATTTCATTCGGACAAATCACCGTCTTTTTACGTATCCCCCTCAAAGAATATCTGTAAGTGTTTCGCTTGCGGAGAAGGTGGAACCGCCGTTCACTTCATCATGAAGCATGAGCAACTCAGCTATTTCGACGCTTTACGCTTTCTGGCGAAAAAATACAATATAGAGATACAGGAACGGGAACTTACCGAGAAAGAGAAACAAATCCGTAGCGACCGGGAAAGTATGCTTATCGTCAATAGTTGGGCGGGGCAATACTTCTCTACTTTATTACATGAGCATGTTGAAGGGAAAAGCGTAGGTATGCGTTACTTTGCCGAGCGAGGATTGCGGGAAGATATCATCTGTAAATTCCAGCTCGGGTATAGCTTGGACCAGCGGGATGCTTTATACAAAACCGCTATAAAAGCAGGTTATAAAAAGGAATTCCTCGAGAAAACCGGTTTAGTTATCGCTTATGATAATGGAAACGTGAACGATCGTTTTCGGGGACGTGTCATCTTTCCCGTCCATACGCTAAGCGGAAAGGTCGTGGCATTCGGCGGACGTGTATTGAAAAAGGACGAGAAGACCGCGAAGTACGTAAACTCTCCCGAAAGCGAGATTTATCATAAAAGCAACGAGCTTTACGGCATCTATTTCGCCAAGCAAGCAATCATGAAACAGGATCGCTGTTTCTTGGTGGAAGGATATATGGACGTGATCGGTATGCACCAAGTGGGCGTAGAAAACGTGGTTGCCTCCTCGGGTACGGCACTCACACAAGGGCAAATCCGGCTCATACATCGTTTCACGAATAATATCACGGTATTATACGATGGAGACGCCGCCGGAATCAAAGCGGCTCTCCGGGGTATCGATATGTTATTGGAAGAAGGGATGAACGTTAAGGTCGTACTTCTTCCGGCGGGAGAAGATCCGGACTCGTTTGCCCGCAGCCATAGCGCAAGCGAGTTCGCCGAGTTTATCAGCCAGAACGAGACGGATTTCATCCGTTTCAAGACAAAGTTACTATTGGCGGAAGCGGATGGCGATCCGATTAAACGTTCCGCCCTGATCTCGGATATTATCCGTACGGTAGCGATCATACCTGATAATATCGCTCGCTCCGTGTATATCCGGGAATGTAGTACGACCATGGAGATAGACGAGCAAGTCTTACTCAACGAGGTCAATAAGATCCGTCTCAACAAGGAAGAGAACCAAGCGGCTAAATCCGTAAGGAATACACCGCCCGTTCAATCTCCCGTCAATACGATTCCGGAGTATCCGGATTTCCCCGGCTACCAACCGTATACACCGGAAGAGGCGAATACCCTTCCTCCGGAAAATATTCCGCCTCCACCGCCCGAGGACTATATTCCGGAAGAGGAAGCGGGTCCGCCTCCTACTCCTCCCTACGAGGTTCCGACGGCTCCCAACATACAGGTCCAACCGAAACGTTCTCCTTTTGAGGCTTATGAGTTGGCTCTTCTGCGCTATATCGTACGATATGGCGAACGTGTCCTCTATGACTACGTAGATGAGGAGACCAACGAACATGTCATCATGAGGGTCGCCGATTATATCCGTTTCGATCTGGAACGTGATGACCTTACGTTTTATACGCCAGCCTTCAAGCAAATGCTGGACGAAGCTGCTGAACATTGTCAAAACGAGGGCTTTATGGCCAGTCGTTATTTCCTTGCCCATCCGGACCCGAACATCAGCCGGCTTGCCGCCAACCTTATCAGCGATAAGTACCAGCTTAGTAAATATCATACGAAGTTCAGGGAACTAGAGCAAGAAGAAGATAAATTGGATTACTTGGTACCCCGGGAAATCTATTCCATGAAAGATGCCTATATCCTCCATAAGATAAAGGATATCCAAGCGAAAATCAAAGAGGCTCAAAACAAGGGAGACATGGAGCAGATCTTTGATTTAATGAAACAGAACGCCCACCTCAACGAGATCAAGAACGTGCTCTGCAAAGAGCTGGGTGAGCGCATCGTATTAAAAATGTAATAAAAAAACATCTATGAATTTCCTTGAGACAGAAAACGTGGTAAAACAGTACGCCGGGCATCTGGCGCTGAACAAGGTAAGTATCCAAGTTCCTCAAGGAACAATCTTTGGATTACTGGGGCCTAACGGGGCGGGCAAGACGACCTTGATCCGGATCATCAACCGGATTACAGCGCCGGATAGCGGAATCGTTCGCTTCAACGGCCATGAATCCAGCCCGGAAGACATCTACCAGATCGGTTACTTGCCGGAAGAGAGAGGGTTGTATAAAAAGATGAAAGTCGGGGAGCAGGCGATCTATCTGGCACAATTGAAAGGTCTCTCCTACCCAGAGGCACGCAGTCGTTTGACCCGTTGGTTCGAGAAATTTGACATCATGCCTTGGTGGAATCGCAAACTGGAAGAGCTGTCGAAAGGTATGCAGCAGAAAGTACAGTTCATCATTACCGTGATACACGAACCCGAGCTATTGATCTTTGACGAGCCATTTAGCGGATTCGATCCGGTCAACGCCGATCGCCTTAAACAAGAGATATTGGAATTGAAGGCGGCCGGACATACCATTATATTCTCAACTCACAACATGTCCTCCGTTGAGGAGATTTGTGACGAGATTGCTTTAATCAATCGCTCTGAGGTCGTCCTGTCCGGCAATGTCAAGGAGGTACGGGAACGGTTTAAGAGTAATACCTATATATTAAATGTACGCAAGGAGACTGGAGGTATTGAGGAGTTAAGGATACGCAAGGAAGAAAATATCAGTAACTCCGATTGGCTTACCCGGCTGGCGTCCCAATATGAGATTCTTTCCTTCACGGAGGAGATCCCTTCTATGAATGACATTTTTATCAACACCGTTTCCGGTACAAACACATCAAAGGTATGAGCAAAATTGGATTAATCATCAAACGGGAATATCTCCGGAGAGTAAGTAAAAAGTCATTTATCCTGCTCACGTTCCTCACACCGTTTCTATTCGCTGCACTTGCGTTCGTCCCCCTATGGCTCTCTTCCATCAAGGGAGATGAGGTTCATACAGTCGCCATACTCGACGCCACCGGCAAATACGCCCCGTTGTTCGAGGATACGGAAAGCTATCGTTTTATCAACGGCGACAAAGATATGGATAAGTACAGGCAAATGTCGGAAAAGGAGATATTCGCATTTCTCAACATCTCCGACGACTTGCAGAAAAATCCGAAAAACGCAACCCTCTATTCCAAGAAACAAATCCCAGCGGATTTGAGCCGACTCGTCAATATGACATTAAAGAAGCAGATAGAGAGTGACAAACTGGCAACATTCAATATCCCCAATCTACAAGAGATCATAAAAGAAAGTAAAGTAGATTTCAACATACAAACGATCAAATGGGGGGATGACGGAAGCGAAAAGCAATCCTCGTCCGTAGTGGCATCCATAACCGGAGTAATTTTCACCATGCTTATCTATATGTTCATCCTAATCTATGGAGGAATGGTCATGCAAGGGGTTATGGAAGAAAAGACGAACCGGATCATCGAGATTATGATCTCGTCCGTCAAACCTTTCGACTTAATGATGGGTAAAATTATAGGAATCGGTTTTGTCGGGCTTACGCAAGTATTCCTTTGGGCGGTTATGACCTTTATTCTCATCACCGGGGGAACTTTCTTTTTGGGAGGAGGTATGGAAAGCGAGATCTTGCAATCAAGCATGGCACTTAACACAACCCCTAACATGACGGCTATCGCAGCCCAGCAGCATGGAAATGAATGGATAGAGATGCTTCATACGATTAACTTCACCGAGATAGGCATCTTGTTTATCGCTTATTTCATAGGCGGCTACTTATTATATTCTTCTTTATTCGCCGCTATCGGATCAGCTGTAGACGGCCAAGAAGACACGCAACAATTCATGCTACCAGTCACGCTTCTTTTGGTTTTTGCCCTCTATGCGGGAATCTATAGCATGGAAAACCCTGACGGACCATTAGCTTTCTGGTGCTCCATGATCCCCTTCACCTCTCCGATCGTGATGATGGTCCGGATGCCGTTTGAGGTACCTTTGTGGGAAATTACACTCTCCATCACATTACTCTTTCTTACTGCGGTTGGCTTAACTTGGATCTCCTCCAAGATATACAGGGTAGGAATATTAATGTATGGGAAAAAACCTAGTATTAAAGAGATTTTTAAATGGATAAATTATAAATAGAAGCTAAGCTGTTAAAACATTTCCTATATTTGCGGTAGTAATGTGAAAAACTACCATGAAAAGCGGTATAAGTAAGGGTATTATTCAAAAGAGAGTTCTAAGAATCTTGCTTTTGTTCTCCTTGTGTTTAACTTTTCACTCTTGTACGTTGCTAGACCACAATAACAGAGAAAAAAGTTATAATATTTTAGTGCTATACTCCTATCCTCCCAATAAGGCACATTGGGTCAACGCATTGGAAAATGGCATCCATGATTGTCTGACAGACAATCAAATCCAAGCACATGTATACAATGCTTACCTAGGACAAACGCCTAATCCCTCTGATACCACGGTCAGTATCAAGGCTCTGCGATTTTTATTGGATTCTCTTTCACTAACACCTCCCGATTTAATTATCACAAACGGGGACAATGCTACACACGCCTTGTTCTCCACTCGGCATCCTCTCGCGAAGAATATACCGGTCGTATTTAGCGGCATAAACTATTTACCGAAAGAATATCTAACCCAATATAAGAATGCCACCGGTCAACTAACCACTCCGGATTTCTATGAGACCCAGCGGCTAGCCAGCCAGTTAATGGGTTTTAGGCAAAACCAGCGAAATCTGATTGACGGCTCTCCTGCCGGTATATGTGCGATAAAAGAAATCAGTCAGCAATTCCACGCAGATACTTCTGCCATTGCGATCCTTGGTCCCGTATGGCAACCTCTATCTCCCGACAGTGCCATGGGATGGAAAGAAGAAGTATTTCTTTTGCGGGAAGGAGATCTATTCGGTCCGGGTAAATATATGATATCAATTAAATTAATAGATGACGATAAAGGCTTTCTGCTATTTTCCCAACTCCGTAACATCAATCGTAATTATTATACGACTACATGCTGGAATGAATTCGTCGGCATTATCGTCGAAGGAATGACTTCTCCTTTTTTTAGCGTAACTAATGAAGGATTCGGCAAAGGTTATATCGGAGGATATTTTACACCTAGCCGTAAACAGACTTACCGGGCCATGAATATCGGAATCCGGATACTAAAAGGAGAAAGCCCTTCCTCTATCGAGATATCAACCTGTCCCAAAGAATATCATTTTGATTGGCACGCCCTTAAATATTGGGATATACCACTTGACCGGCTACCGGCCAACAGCACGATTATTAACTGGCCTTTCGAGGAAAGATATAAGACAGGTATATATATTGGCGGTACCTTCATCTGTCTCTTTATACTCTATGCCTTGATAGCTCTGGCAAAACTATCCAAGCAAGAGATGCTTCGTAATAAGCACTCTAAGTATATGCTAAAAATTGAGGAACAAAGGCTGATGACTACTGTTGATTCCTTAAAAGAGGCAGTCATTGCCATTGACGGAAACTATCGAGTACTCCGAATGAATAAGACCGCAAAAACCTTACTGAATTTACCGGACGAGATGAATGTACTGAACGTAAACATCAATACCTTGTGTAATATCTCCTCTAGGAACACCCCATCACACCTCAAACAAAATATAGACATTGCGCTACAGACTGGCAAGCCGCAATGGTCAGACCGGTTGACTTATCTAGTTACTTCAAATCAGCATACGTTCCCGATATACGGTTGTATAACCCCGATCAAACAAAAGACCGGCCATAAAGAGGTAGTTATCGCCTTCCGGAATACCCTTGAGGAAATAACTCAAAATAAGTTTCAAGAACTGGGGATTTCGACAGGAGATACCTATCCATGGCGTTTTGACGATACACAACAATTGATATTATTCAATAAAAACTTCTTCTCCAGCTACCAATTCCCGATCACGCCGGATGAGGAGGACAAGCTAGCACTACCAACATTTATTTCTTGGATACATCCGGAAGATAGGGATTTATGGGATAAAGCGATTAAACAATCTCTTGTTGAAGATACGCTACTTACGATTGAGATACGATTACTCTCCGCTCAGGATACCTACCTTTGGACTGAGTTTACCATAAGCTCCCATAATATACCAACTCCCCAAGGCTATTTAAGACAGCCTTTTGGCCTATGTTCCGATATAGATAACCTGAAAAACAAACAAAAAGAACTACACGCCTTACTGCAAGAAGCGAAAATCTCCGACGAGAATAAGACTTTGTTTCTTGCCAACATGAGCCATGAGATACGGACTCCGCTAAACGCTATTGTCGGCTTCAGTAGCTTGCTCGCTGAATCCTACGACTTATCAGCGGAAGAGCAGCAAATGGCTATAGACTTGATTAATGAGAACAGTCAATCCCTCCTTGTCACGATCAACGATATCCTAGATATATCACGCATTGAAAGCGGTATCAGTTTCCAGCAGACCCCGTTTGTGTTAAATGACCTTATCTTGAAGGTGCAAGAAGAACAAAAAGAGAAAATACCCTCTCATATTGAACTAAGGGTCAATCTCCCTCATAGACCTGTCACCATCAAAGGAGATTCTTTCCGGATGTGGCAGGTATTATGCAATCTCATAAATAATGCCTCTAAATTCACGAAAGAAGGATATATCGAGATCGGGTTGGAACAAAAGACGGATGAAATATCTATCTACATACGAGATACAGGGATAGGGATTTCCCCCGAGCAGCAACAAAAAATATTCGATCGTTTTTACCGGGTGGATCATTTCACGAAAGGAAACGGATTGGGATTACCGATCTGCAAAGAAATCATACAACGCTTTCAAGGCAATATCACCTTGAAATCCAAGCTAGGAAATGGCTCTACATTTTTCATCACCTTACCGGTAACTTCCTCTTTTAGGAATGCCGGAACAAACATGGAACTATCATGAAAATTCTATATACCCTATGTTTTCTGCTATGTTTACTATTCAGCTGTAAAGAAATACAGCCGGAGGAAAAAACACGTAACGTATTATTTATCCATGCTTTCCACAAAGGTCTGACAGCTCCCCAAGGAAATATCCTTACGCCGCCGGAAGAAGCTAACTACTCTATACCCGCTTATCATATAGAAGAGTCCTTAGCGGGAATTACCGATGCGTTTAAAGATAACAACATTCCTTTACGCTTAAAAGACATGTACTTGGGATATGGCTATAATAAACAGGTACTCAAAACTTTGGAAAACGCACTGACATTCGATGCGGATAACCGACCGGACATCATCATACTTCAACATGAATTCACACTCGCATACTTTTTTAGGGCAAAGAATAGGCCTTTGGACATTCCTGTTATTTTTTGCGGTTCCATAAACGGCCATCAAGATTCGGCCCTTCGTAACAATGCTAATATTACAGGTTTTACCTCTTGCCCAGACATAAACGAGATAGTACGACTCTGCCAAAAGCTATTCCCAGAAACGAAAAATATCCATTTTCTGCAAGCGGACCCGCTTATCATAAATGAAATGGCACGTTTATTCCCAACACTGGCTCCTCCCCCAAATATCAACATAGATACATCTTATTTACAGAATAAGACAACAAAGGAAGTATTAGTCAATCTAAAAGATCCGACTTTTTCCGTACATAATAATAATGTAGGGATTATTCCTTATTGGGAAGAATTTTTCTCCCGTATAACCAAAGTAAGCAAGTACCCTTTCTTGACAACCTGTTATATAGGCCTTGGCGAGGGTGCGCTGGGTGGATATATGGTCAGCAGTTATGATGAGACCTACGCCGCCGCTGACCGTGCCTGCCAGATATTAAAAGGCAGGAAAGTTTCCGATTTCACGATCGACCCACTTACGCCTCATTATATTTTCGACTGGAATGTCATGACAAAATTTCATCTTACCACTAAGCTGCTTCCTAAAGATTCCTATTTCATCAACCAGCCGTTCTTGATACGTCACCAAACGCCCTTACTCATAGGCTTTATATTCCTAGTCCTTATCTTCATGCTTTTATATATTTATTATAAAAGTCAATACCAACAAAAGCAAGCCGCCTGGGAAAAACAGGAAAGGAACAGGAAACACCTAAAAACGATCATTGCTTCTATCCAAGAAGGGGTTATCTGTATTGATAATCAATTTAACATTTTCGAGATCAACCAAGTTTCTTTAACGTTATTACAACTGGAGGGAAATGTAGAATCGTATACCGGGCGATCTGTACTTTCCTTACTCAATGTGATTATTCCGAATCAATCAATATCCTTAAAGTATCTTCTTGACAACACGGTGCAGAATGAAAAATCATTCAGTTACTACGGATGCAGACTTATCAGTCTAAGCCATCCCCACTCTTTCAACGCTTTTCTGGAAATCTCCCCAATCTTGCAAGAACAACAGATCATCGGAGCAATCATTACGCTCCGCGACATCACCGAAGAACAGGCACAGAGCGACTATATTAACTCAATCATGAATAACAAAGGAATTATTATCTGGCAATATAATCCGCAAACCCAACAAATATTCTCTAATCATGATTTCCTATCAGGAAATATTTCCAAACACATTAACATATTACCTATTGAACAATTCGAAAGCAAAATACATCCCGACGATATCCTTGTATGGAAAAATGAATTGACGCAAACCCTAGAGCGGATAGGGATTCACCCCCTCATTCAAATACGGATACAAGATCCGCAAGGAGAATATATTTGGTGGAAATCCCGATTTACTTCCCTCAATTTATCCGCTCAAGGTTCTTCTTATACTATATTCGGGGTATTCATAAACATACAAGCTCATAAACAACTTGAGGATGAATTGGAAAAAGCCCGTCAGAAAGTAGAACAGTCCGACCACTTGAAAAGCGCATTCCTCGCGAATATGAGTCATGAAATACGTACACCGTTGAACGGAATCGTAGGATTCGCTAATCTATTATGTAACCGCGAACAATTTGAGCCAAATGAAATCACGACCTTTATCGAGACTATCAAAAAAAATTGTGACCTGTTATTAGCTCTAATCAGTGATATCATCGATATATCCTGCATTGAAAGCAATACCATCAATTACCATTTTGAAGAATGCGACGTAAACGAGCTGATCAATCAAATCGTAACGACACAACGGGTCATTATACCGGGTCATTTAAACTTGATCAAGCAAATACCGGAAGAAACGACTTTTATCTATATCGATAAACTACGCTTGAATCAAGTAATCACCAATTTGATTAATAATGCCGTAAAATTCACGGAACAAGGTTCCATTACCATTGGCTATACCACCAGCAATCCCGACTTTCTTGAATTCTTCGTGAAAGATACTGGCCGGGGAATTCCGCAAAAGGATCTGCAAAACATATTCTTACGTTATTTCAAAAAGGATAATTATGTGCAAGGAGCGGGATTGGGGCTTTCCATTTGCCAAATGTTCGTCAATCGGTTCGGAGGAGAGATTACGGTGGAATCCGAGCTCGGTGTAGGGAGTTGCTTCAAGGTAAAGATCCCTCGAATATCGAAAAAACAATGACAAGAAACAACAAAATCCCCGTTACTCGTTATCGAATAACGGGGATTTTGTTGTTCTACCAAGATTCGAACTTGGACAAACAGGACCAGAATCTGTTGTGCTACCATTACACCATAGAACAATCTCTACAAAATTGTCAAGTAAACTTTAAACGTTGTTCTACCTGGATTCGAACCAGGACAAACAGGACCAGAATCTGTTGTGCTACCATTACACCATAGAACAATATTTAACAAATCACCAACTCTCTTGTTAGCGGATGCAAAGGTATATACTTTTTCAAAATTTGCAAATAAACCTTCGAAAAAAATGTCCAGAAAAAAGACGTACGTGTTTTTTTAAAAGCTTATAACGATCGAGGAGATAGTCTCAAACAAGGTATTACACATATATTAATGAAAGAAAAAGACGTATGTAACGAATTAAGAAGTATATTTGCGACTTGGAAAATTATATCAATAGAAATAAATGGATCAAACAAAAGAATTAGTAAAAACGATTGTTGAAGGCCTTCAAGAAAAAAGGGGCAAAAATATTGTAACAGTAGATTTAAGCCAGACTTCTGGTGCCATTTGTCAATATATGGTTATTTGTGAGGGAAACACTCCTACCCAAGTTTCAGCGTTATCTGATTCCGTATGGGATTTCGCACGCAAGAACGCGAACGAGAAACCATTATCCATTGACGGTACACAGGGCGCTCAATGGATCGGCATGGATTATGGCACGGTTCTTGTACATATATTCCTGCCGGAACAACGTGCATTTTATAACTTAGAGAACCTTTGGGCAGACTCGAAGGTTATACAAGTACCTAACATTGATTAAGCCGGCCTAAATATTTGATGATAATCTCTTATGGAAAATAAAAACGATATATTTAATAAAACACCGAAGGGCGGGAAACCTAAGATGTTCCGCTTTAATTTGTATTGGATGTACGGGTTGATCTTCATCATGCTTGTTGCCCTATACATGACAAATGATTCTTCGGGAGCGAAAGAGCTAGGCTGGACAGAGTTCCAGAAACTAGCGCAGGAAAACGTATTCGATAAAATGACAGTCTACAACAAGAAGAACTTGGTGGAGGCTACAGTGAAAAATGGAAAGACTGAACAGGTCTTTGGGAATATGGACGTTTCTAAAATCGGGGTTTCTCCGAAAGTATACGTAAAGATCCCGTCGGCCGACAAGTTTTCCGATTTCTATGACAAAGCGGTAGCCGATAGTCACATCGATACACAAGTCCGGTTCGAGGAAGGCGATGACGCTATCTGGAATTTCTTGGTTTCATTCGGCCCGATTATCTTATTGATCGGTGTATGGATGTTCTTGATGAGACGTATGTCCGGTGGTACCGGCGCAGGTCCGGGTGGCGTGTTCAGCGTTGGTAAGGCAAAAGCTCAGCTTTTTGATAAAGATAATGACCGTAAGGTGACATTCAAGGATGTCGCCGGATTGGCGGAAGCGAAACAAGAGGTAGAGGAAATCGTCTCTTTCTTGAAGAATCCGGAAAAATATACTGAATTAGGAGGTAAGATTCCCAAGGGTGCATTGTTGGTAGGCCCTCCGGGAACCGGTAAGACATTATTGGCGAAGGCTGTTGCCGGAGAAGCTAATGTGCCGTTTTTCTCCTTGTCTGGTTCTGATTTCGTGGAGATGTTTGTCGGTGTAGGCGCCTCCCGTGTGCGTGACTTATTCCGCCAAGCGAAGGAAAAATCTCCTTGTATCGTCTTTATCGATGAGATCGATGCGGTAGGCCGTGCCCGTGGGAAGAATGCGAATATGAATAGCAACGATGAGCGTGAGAACACGTTGAACCAGCTGTTAACCGAAATGGATGGTTTCGGCTCTAACAGTGGTGTTATTATCTTAGCCGCTACAAACCGTGCGGACATTTTGGATAAAGCGTTGTTGCGTGCCGGACGTTTTGACCGACAAATCCATGTTGAATTACCGGATTTGAATGAACGTAAAGAAATATTCGGGGTGCATTTGCGTCCGATCAAGATAGATGAAAGCGTAGACGCTGAGTTCCTAGCAAGGCAGACTCCGGGCTTCTCGGGTGCTGATATCGCTAATGTTTGTAATGAGGCCGCTTTGATCGCCGCCCGTAACGGAAAGAAATTCGTACAGAAAGAAGACTTCATGAATGCGGTAGACCGTATTGTCGGTGGTCTTGAAAAACGTTCGAAGATCACGACGGAGGAAGAACGTAAATGTATCGCAAACCATGAGGCCGGTCACGCTACGTTAAGTTGGTTGTTGGAACATGCCAATCCGCTGGTTAAGGTGACTATCGTTCCCCGTGGTAAGGCATTAGGTGCGGCATGGTACTTGCCGGAAGAGAGACAGATCACCACCCGCGAGCAATTACAGGATGAGATGTGCGCTACCTTAGGAGGACGTGCCGCAGAGGAATTAGTCTTGGGAAAAATATCCACAGGCGCATCCAACGATTTGGAACGTGTCACGAAACAAGCATATGCGATGGTCGTTTACTTCGGTATGAGCGATAAACTTCCAAACTTGAACTATTACGACTCCACCGGACAGGATTGGGGATTCACCAAGCCTTATAGTGAGGAGACCGCGAAATTGATCGATACGGAAGTACAGAAGATCATCAATGAGCAATACGACAGGGCAAAACGGATATTATCCGAGAATAAGGAAGGACATAGTAAACTTGCGCAGGTATTATTGGATCGTGAGGTAATCTACTCGGAAGATGTAGAGCATATCTTCGGGAAACGCGCCTGGATCTCCCGTTCCCAAGAGATTCTGGAGTTACAGGAAAAGGCTAACGGAAAGAACAAGGAGAATGCGGATAAGGAGGCGGAAGCGGACGCAACAACGGAAAACGTAACCGATACTCCTACCGAAGAAAACAAGACAGGGAAAATAGCTTGACCAAAGTCAAGACATTCATAACAAGTAAGGCTGGGGCGTATCTTTGATCAAAAGTTACTATCCAGCCTTCCTTATTGCTGTATTATCAATTTATTAGTTATATTTGCAGCCAAAATTACAAACAAGCAAAAACACTATTGTTTTGAAAAATCTGATTACACGTGCATTGACTGGCATCATTTTCGTCGCGGTATTAGTCGGTGCGATCTATTTCCACTCCTATTATTTTCTTGCGGTATTTGGACTCATTACCGGACTTTCTCTATGGGAGTTCTACGGATTGGTTAAACATTATGAGAATGCCGCCATCAAACGATTTGTCAGCTCCTTGGGGGGAGCCTACCTCTTCGCCGCCACATTCGGTTACGCCAATGGCTTGGTTGGAGGCAATATATTTCTCCCCTATCTTTTATTCTTAATGTATACCATGATCACCGAGCTTTACGATAAAGCCAGTAATCCAATCAATAACTGGGCATTGACCTTATTCGGTCAAATCTATTGCGCAGGCTCTTTCTCTCTGCTAAACTTTATTACATCGGTACCTAATACGCCGGGCGAGATCGTACATATCCCCTATTTTGCCTTGGCTATTTTCGTTTTCGTATGGGTAAATGATACGGGAGCTTATCTAGTGGGATCTATGCTTGGAAAAAGAAGATTGTTCGAACGTATCTCTCCCAAGAAGTCCTGGGAAGGTTTTTACGGAGGGTTGGCATTCGTATTAATAACCTCCCAAATATTCGCTTGGTTCATGCCGGCCACAAACTGGTACACATGGCTTGGATTAGCCGGCACGATCGTAGTATTCGGGACTTGGGGCGACTTGATCGAATCTTTGATGAAACGTACGTTAGGCGTGAAAGATTCCGGGCATGTATTACCCGGACATGGAGGCATGCTGGATCGCTTCGATAGCGTAATGATGGCTATTCCGGCCGCTTATATCTATATCGAGTTATTTATTCGAAATTAAATGTCAGGATCACCATACGGGATGTAGCTTTCGATAAGGCATCCGTATATTTGATATTTGCTTGATCTACCAAGTCCGGACGATCTTTCTCCAATAGGTTAACCAATCCGAAACAGAATTTCAGCTCCGGGCATAACTTAAAGTAGGGTAGATAGATATCACATCCCAAGCCAAACTCAAATCCGAAGTCCGTGCTTTTCAATAGAATCGGATTACCTTTCTTACGGCCTATATCCACGGAGCCATAGATACCGCCGATCAAATAAGGACGGTAATTATTCAAGCGTAAAGCCGTATATTTAACGTCTAAGGGGAAATTCAGATAACTGGAACGAACGTTCGTGATGAATTCCTCTCCCGTAGCCTGTTCCCGAAACTTAAATTTCTTATCCCCGAAATGGATAGAAGGCGTGAAGCGTAAATTGAAATAAGGATTCATATACATATCTCCGATCACCCCGACACTAAAGCCGGGTGAGTAAGAAGGAATCTCCGCGAACCAAGTCTCTCCATTGGTCATGACACCGGTATGGGTCAATAACAAATCCTGCGAGTGAATACCCACATGAAACCCCAGATGAAGCCATTTCAAATCAGCGTACGGCTGATTCCTCACCCTTTCCTTTTGAGCCATGGCTCCCATGGTAGCCAAGCTTACCACATATAATATAAGTAATAATCGTCTCAAATCTCAACCTATTTTGTTTAATAACGAAAACCCGACAAAGATATTGCAAAAAAGAAGATTTTTGAAGAAAATAAGCCAGTAGATATTTTTTAAATAGAAAGAAAGCTATATTTTTGCACCTACTAATAGTTATCAATTTAAACGTTTTAAAAAATGGCTTACGTAATTAGCGATGATTGTATTGCATGCGGAACTTGTATTGATGAGTGTCCGGTAGGAGCAATTTCAGAAGGTGATAAATACAGCATCAACCCTGAAATGTGTACAGATTGTGGAACTTGCGCTGACGCATGTCCTACAGAGGCTATCCACCCGGCTGAATAATTCGCAGCAAAGAATAGGATTTTCCTTTGCGGAAAGCTCCTAACACATAACGGGCTGTTTCTCTCCATGAGTAAAACAGCCCGTTATCTTTTTCTCTTCGTGTTACATTAAAACTCAATATCCAACTTTATAGCACCGGAAGCCATATCCTCCTCCGGGGAATCGCCATGAATCGTTTCCTCCTCTTCAGGTTCCACCACGTCTTCCGCGGATTTCTTCAGATTTGAGTTCTTGATATAACTGATTACATCTTGCATTCCCTCCATGAACTTCTCAAAGTCCTCCTTATAAAGGAAAATCTTATGCTTCTCAAATGAGATTTGCAAACCATCCTTTGATTGAATTTTCTTACTTTCCGTAACGGCAACGAATAGGTCATCTTTCAAATTCCTCTTCACATCCAGATAATAAATCCGTTTTCCCGCTTTAATGGCTTTAGAGTATAGAATCTCCCTGTCGCCACCTTCAACATGTTTTTTATTCCTTGATTCTTCCATGACAGCTAACATTCGTTAAAAACCCACCCACTTTATATAACTTGCTTCAAATATGTGCATTTTTTTTTAATTAGCAACTATTTTAACGATCGAAAATACGCCCATTGAGGCTAAATTTGTAAAATATCATCTAACACATATAAAATTAAGTAAATCCGGATTCTTTTATGGAAAAAACGACTACCTTTGCAGCCTAATTTATAATAAGAAGTTCCTTCAAACGATGATCAACAGAATTTTAATCCGCATTAAAGTTTTACAGATAGTATACTCTTACTATCAAAACGGAAACGGTGACCTCAAAGTTGCGGAAAACGAATTGCTTTTCAGCCTTCAGAAGTCATATGACTTATATTATTATTTCTTACTCCTAATTATCGAAGTTACCAACCTGCAAAGAAGGATCCTTGACACCCGGAAGTGCAAATACATGCCTACCGATGAGGAGTTAAACCCGAATACACGCTTCGTAGACAATCGTTTTGTCGCTCAATTAGCGGAAAACGATGCGTTGAAAAAGTATGTGGACGAGCAAGGTCTCTCATGGAGTAACGACGAGGAGTTTGTTAAAAACGTATTGGATACGATCTTAAGCTCTGAAATTTACGCCGAATACTTGAAAAACGAAGAAGACTCGTACGAGACGGATCGTGAGTTCTGGCGCCAGATCTTCAAGAAAGTAATCTGTGGGAACGAGATGATAGAGGAATATCTGGAAGACAAAAGCATCTACTGGAACGACGATATTGAGATCGTAGAGACTTTCGCCTTGAAGACTATCAAGAAATTCGAGGAGAAGAAAGGTAGTAAACAAGCCTTATTGCCAATGTTCAAGGATTTGGAAGACAAGGCTTTCGCAATCAAGTTATTCCGTCAAAGTTTGTTGAAAGGTAAGGAATATCGTGAACGCATCGACAAACATATGAAGAATTGGGAAACCGAACGTATCGCCAATATGGACTTGATCATCATGCAAGTCGCCTTAGCCGAGATTTTATCGTTCCCGACCATTCCCATCAACGTTACCTTAAATGAATATATCGATGCCGCAAAGTATTATAGTACACCTAAAAGCGGAACATTCATTAACGGAATTCTGGATTCAATAGTCAACGAATTAAAAAAAGAGAAGTTATTGCTCAAAGATTAATTATTATCATTACATTTGTGCATATCATTATTGATATTAACTTGTAAAACGATTATTATAGTATGAACTTACTCAGTATTTTACTTCAAGCTCCAGCTGGAGGAAGTCAGTGGTCCGGTATTTTGATGATGGTAGTTATCGTAGCTATCTTCTATTTCTTCATGATCCGTCCGCAACAAAAGAAACAAAAAGAAATCCAGAAATCACGTGAGGCGTTGAAAACAGGCGATAAAGTGATTACCGCCGGAGGTATCTATGGAAAGATCAAAGAGATCGGTGATACTTATATGCTAATCGAGGTAGCGGATGGAGTACGTATCCGTGTAGATAAAACTTCTATTTTCGCTTCAGCGGAAGACGCTCAGCAGCAGAAATAATCTAACTACAGAATATGTCACGACTTGAGAACATACAAAATTCCTTCAAGTCTATCCAAGCAAAGACTAAGGCTTTTTTCCACGGAGACAGATGGAAAGAGGTCTTGGTCTTTTTCTTTTTCGCCCTTTTGGCTTTCGGTTTCTGGCTACTCCAAAGCTTGCAGCAGGAATATGAGATAGAACTTGTTTTTCCGGTTAAGTATAAGAACGTACCTGCCGATATAGCGTTTAATGCCCCTGAGGTGGAAACGATTACCGCAAAGGTAAAAGACAAGGGTAGCGTTTTACTCAACTATACTTTTGGAAGATCGTTTGCTCCGATCGAAGTGAACATGAAGAATACGAAGGAGAAAAATGGTTCGGTTCAAGTAAGTAAAAGGCAGATCGAGAACGATATTCAAAAACAATTGATAGCCACTACGGCATTACAAAGTTTTGATCCGCAACAAATAGATATGGATTTCAGTCAACGGGTCCATAAGGAAATACAGGTCGTTTTTAATGGTGATATTCATATGGAAGCCGGCTTTCAATTATCCGGGGATATCCAAATCAATCCCCAAAAGATCAACGCTTATGCCACCGCAGCGATCTTAGATACGTTGACCTCGGTCAAGACGGCTTTCACTGAAGTTAAAAAAGCGAATAAAAACATTACGAGAACCGTACAACTAATCAAAGTAGACGGCGTTAACTTCGATCCGGAAAACGTATCTATCACGATTCCGATAGAGGAGTACACGGAGAAGACATTGGAAATACCTGTCTCTTGCAGTCATATACCGCCACATTATACGGTACGTATGTTTCCGGCGGTCGTAAAAGTGACTTGCAGTGTGCCCTTGTCCCGATTCAAAGGACTTTCGGAAGATATGTTCTCGATTCATATACCTTTTGAGGATCTGGAGCAAAACGTATCTGGTACCCTACCCGTCAAACTCACCAAGAAACCAGACTGGGTACATACGGCAACCTTATTGCCAGATAAGGTAGAATTTATTTTGGAACACAACAATAAGCATGATTAAAATAGGTATTACAGGAGGGATCGGGAGCGGCAAATCCGTCGTAGCCTCTTTATTAGCGTTATCCGGTGTACCCGTATACATAGCGGACGAGGAAAGTAAATGGCTGACAAATAACTCCCCGGTTATCCGTGAGAAATTAACAGCCCTTTTCGGTCTGGAGATTTATACGAATGAGGGATTGAACAAGAAACTTCTAGCCTCCCACATCTTTAATAATCCGGAACAATTACAACAGGTCAACCAGATCATTCATCCTGAGGTAAACCGTCATTTCTCGGCTTGGGTGGAGAGACAGACTTCCCCTTTATGCGCCATCGAATCCGCCATATTATTCGAATCCGGTTTCTACAAAGTGGTAGACATAAGCTTGATGGTCTATGCCCCAAGAGAACTCCGCATCGAAAGAGCCTTGGGAAGGGACTCAGCCTCGAGAGAAGAAATCGAACGCAGAATCAACAGCCAAATATCGGACGAGGAAAAGAAAGATCGCTCCGATTATGTTATCTATAATGACAATAGACAGGCCCTTATACCGCAAGTAGGCAAACTGTTATGTTGGCTTCAATCCCAATAATCACCGATAGCGGGACGAGTGGCTTTTACAGCATCTTACCTTCATCATCCAATGAACTTAAGATACTTCGTCAACGAACCTAAGATACTTCTCCAACGAAGTTAACTGTCCTCATGACGGAAGAATTCCACTTTTTCTTATTACCTTTGTCACTTCGAAGTTTAACACTAATAGAAAATAAAAAACATTATGTTGAAGACTATTTTGTCTATTTCGGGAAAACCCGGTCTGTATAAACTGGTTTCCCATGGAAAAAACATGTTGATCGTTGAATCGCTGACTGATAACAAGAGAGTACCCGCATACGCAAAAGATAAAGTAATCTCATTAGGCGATATCGCAATCTATACGGATGAAACAGAAGTGCCTTTACATGAGGTATTGACTAGCGTAAAGAACAAGGAAGAGGGAAAAACCGCCTCTTTGGTACCTTCCAAAGCCACGACAGACCAATTGCGTGCGTACTTTGCCGAGGTATTGCCTAGCTATGATCGTGAGCGTGTTTATCCAAGCGACATCAAGAAACTACTCTCTTGGTATAACATCTTGATCAACGTAGGTATCACTGACTTCACCCCGGAAGATGCTCCGGCAGAAAAGGAAGCTGCTGAAAAAGAAGCTGAATAACAGCATACGACATAAAGATTAAAGAAAGGACCGTTCGATACCCATCGTCCGGTCCTTTTTTTATATTGCCACATTAACCAACAAGAGCACTTATGCAAAAATAGTCCATTATTTTAGGCTAAACCTCACATTGTCTAGGGCGGGTAACTCCTCTATCTTTGCCAACAAATAATTCACTCTATTGACCTCATAAAATAAAGAGCAAAGATGGAAAGCACCAAGTATTATCTCGGTCTGGACGTTGGCGGTACCAATATGGTCGCTGGCGTAGTAGATGAGAATCACCAGATTATCGCAAAGGAGAGTATACCGACACAAGCCGGACGCACAATCGAGGAGATCACCACCGACATGGCGGAAGTCAGCAAAAAAGCGGTTCTCAAAGCAGGCTTGCAAATGGAAGACATCTCTTCTTGGGGCATCGGCATGCCCAGTTACGTAAATCCAAAGACGAACCTTTTGGTACATGCCAATTGTTTCGGATGGAAGAATGTCCCCATCTACGACTATTTAAAGAAGCATATCTCATTGCCTACTTATATAGCCAACGACGCCAATTGCGCGACCTATGGAGAGGTCTTGGCCGGATCGGCCAGCCAATATACCGACGCCATCATGCTAACGCTAGGAACGGGAGTCGGAGGCGGAATTATCATGGGTAAGAAGATTTATTCCGGATCCGATAATATGGGAGCCGAACTCGGACATACCAAATTGGTATACAATGGCGAACGCTGCACATGCGGGCAAAAAGGCTGTTTGGAAGCTTATTGCTCATCCACCGCATTAATCCGTATCATGAAAGAGACCTTACAAAAGAATAAGGACACCTTGATATGGAAACTTTGCGGCGAAGACGAAAACAAAGTCAATGGAGAGATTCTTTTCGAGGCCGCTAGACAAGGGGATTCCCTCGCTAAACAGATCGTCGATGACTATATCAGTAGACTGGCCGCCGGAATCTCCACGTTCATAACCATCTTCCGTCCGCAAGTAATCATCTTAGGGGGTGGTATCGCACATGCAGGTGACCTGCTGTTGAAACCTCTAAACGAGAAACTACATACTTGTACCTTCGCCGCCGAGGAAATAGGTATCCCTCAAGTTATCCGTGCGGAATTAGGAAATGACGCCGGAATAATCGGCGCCGCACTTTTAGAGAAAACGATGTAACGAAAAAAAATATGAAAACAAATAAGAAAGAACTTTTAGACTCATTCAAGGGAGGACTGATCGTATCCTGTCAAGTACAACACGATGATCCGACTTTTTCAGTAGACTTTGTCGTAAAAATGGCAAAAGCCGCCCAATGGGGAGGTGCCGTAGGCATCCGTGCCAACGACCCGGAGCAGATCAAGGCGATCAAAAAAGAGGTGGATTTGCCGGTAATCGGGCTTTGGAAAATCTGGCACGATGATACGGACGTATTTATCACTCCCACCCTAGAGGCCGCTAAAGCGGTATGGGAAGCCGGAGCCGAGATTATCGCCTTGGACTGTACGAGCCAAATCACTCATGAAGGCCACCCGGCATACGAACTGCTACCGATCTTAAAAAAGGAAATTCCGGAAGCGATCATCTTCGCCGACGTATCCAATTATGAGGAAGCCGTACGTGCCGTAGAAATGGGAGCCGATATCGTTGGCCCTACCTTATATGGGTATACGGAAGCTACCAAACATATCGAGCAACCGGATTTACGGGAGTTCGCCCGTATGTGCCGTGACTTCAAGGGCAAGGCCTACGTCATTATGGAGGGGCATATCTACTCGCCGGAAGATGCCATGAAATGTATCTTCCTCGGAGCTCACTCCGTAGTAGTAGGTAGCGCGATCACCCGTCCGCACTTGATCACGAAACGTTTTACGGACTTACTAACCGGTTACCAAAATAACTGGCGGGAAGCCGAAAGAAGCAAACATTAATAGTCATATGGCAAATTTCAATGTAGAAGGGGCGCAAAACGTAGAGATCAGCAAGAAAATACCTTGCGAGAAACCTCTGATCGTACAACTGGAGATCATGGAGCGGTATACGGCAGTCCATAAAGCCTGTGCCGCCCTACCCAAAGAGATACGTGAAGTGGAATGCCTGAAAGTTTTATACCCCACGCTATTTCGCAAGATCACGGATCAAGACTTGATCGCCGGACGTACGGACTTCCTACCCATCGGGTTCGGATGCGTAACCTCATTAGGGGGTGTCGGGCATTATTGCGTATTCAAGAAACTCCGTGCCTTCCAGCAACAACTGGATGAAACTGAACGAAAACGGGTGGATACGTTATATGATTATTGGTTGGATCACGATTTAAAGACCCAATTCAACAAGGAGGTCCTCACCGAGGATACATTGGGTATGTTCATCGACTGCGAATACCCGATGATCGCTACCGCACGTCTATCCGGAATGATGCTGGATTACCCGAAACTATTGGATAAGGGCATCGGTGGCCTTCGCTCTGATTTACAGGAGAAACTCAAAGAGCAACCCGATAATAACTTTTACAAAGCAGGCATCCAATGTCTGGATATTTTTGTAGATTGTGCTTCTCATCTCCAGCAAGACGCTAGAGAGCAAATGGCTTCAGCCAACATGAAAAGGCAAAAAGAATTAGAGCGTATCTGCCAAGCCCTAGAGAACATCAAGGAGAAGAAACCCGGTACGTTCCATGAAGCGATGCAGTTATTCTGGTTATTCGCTTTGTTGGCCGGTGTTATAAACTACGGTCGTCTGGATGATTATCTAGGCCCTTATTTAGTAGCCGATCTCAAGTCCGGGCGATTGACCGACGAAGAGGCATACCGATATATCCACTCGCTTTGGACCATGATTGAAAATCGCCGTACAACCGTAAACGGACGTATCATCGTAGGCGGTAAAGGACGCAAGCACCCGAAAGAGGCCGACGTATTCCTGCATATCGCCATGAAAGTAGCGAAAAATTGCAGGTATGTAGAGCCGCAATTCACCTTGCGTTTCGATAAAGATACCTCCGAGGAAATCTGGGACGAAGCGTTGGACGCTTTGGGTGCGGGAGCTACTTACCCGACCCTTTACAATGACGACGTAAACGTCCCGGCCGTCATGTACGGAATGCGTGTAGACGAGAAAGCAGCGGAACAATACGTGCCTTTCGGGTGTACCGAGTTCGTGATACAAGGACAAAGTACGGGTACGCCCAACATCTGCATCAATTTACTAAAACTACTTACGATTTATATGAATGATGGTATCGACCCGATTGACGGTAAACGTAAATCCGGGCCGGTACCTCTAAAGAAATTAGAGGAGTATCAGACATTCGAGGAATTCTATGACGGTTACAAGGCTTTACTCGATTATTATCTGGATCTGTCTGTCAAAGCCCAATACCATTCGTATGAGGTGATGAACCAGCACGTAAGTTTCTTGTTTACCAGCCTATTGACCGATGATTGCATCGCACGGGGAAAAGCGCTTTTGGACGGAGGCGTACGTTATCTAGGCGGGACAAACGAGACGTATGGCAATATCAACACTTCCGATTCCCTGTGGGTAATCCGGGATCTGGTATTCAATCAAAAAAAATACACGTTACGGCAATTAAATGATGCCATGCTAGCTAATTTTAACGGCTATGAGGCTTTACGAAAAGATTGCCTAAACTGTGATAAATATGGTAACGACCTTGAGACTGCCGATACGATGGCCAACGATTTGTACGAGTTCGTAGCGAAAGGTGTACGCGATCGCGGTATCGCCATCGGTATGCAATACTTCTTGATCGTTATCAGCAATAATCAATTAAACACGGAATGGGGAAACCGGACCGCCGCCTCACCCGACGGACGATTATCGTGCATGTATATGAATCCTGCCAATAATCCGCAAGGGGGAGCGAATAAAAGCGGCCCCACGGCCATGCTGAATTCCTTGGCGAAGTTCGACGCCAAGTATCATGGAGGCTCGGTACAAAACATTAAGTTTTCTCCTTCCATGTTCAACGAGAACAGGGCTGTCATCAAGAGCCTGTTCAAGACTTATTTTGCGAAAGGGGGTTGCCATTTGATGGTGACTGTAGTAGATAAGGGAGTTTTAGAAGACGCGGTAGAGCACCCGGAAAATTACCCGGACCTAATCGTCCGGGTAAGCGGGTTCTCCGCGGTATTCGTCGATTTATCTCCCAATATTCAACAGGAACTTTTAAGCAGGGTATTATATGATGAATAAATATAAGGTTAGCGAGAATAGGTTATCAATCATGGAGATCGAACGGTTCGCCGTTCACGACGGCCCGGGCATCCGGACCGTCGTTTTCCTTCAAGGTTGTCCCCTACATTGTTCATGGTGCTCCAATCCGGAATCCCAGAAAAGGAAACCGCATCTGCTCCATATCAAGAATAAATGTATCGGATGCGGACGTTGCGAGGCGATTTGTACACGGGGAAATATCTCTATCCAAGATCATTATCCGGTATTTAATCGGCAGGCTTGTGTGGCGTGCAAGGCTTGCGAGCGTATATGCCCGCAGAACGCTATTAAGTTTGTCGGTGAATCAATTACCTCATCCGAGGTTATGGAAATCCTTTTACGTGACCGGGATTATTACCTGAATTCCGGTGGAGGGGTTACGTTTTCGGGAGGGGAAGCTTTCACGCAATTCGAGGGATTGATGGATTTGCTGATCCAATGCAAGAACGAGAAACTGCATACCTCCGTAGAGACTTGCGGGCAAGTGAATCTTGATAAGATAAAGCAAGCGCTTCCGCTTATCGATTTGTTCTTGTTCGATATCAAACATACGGACAAGGATTTACTTCAGAAAGAAACTGGAGCGAACTTGGATACGATCCTCACGAATTTACGGTATATATCCAGTAAGAGCGCTAATAAAGTAACGATCCGTGTACCGGTAATCCCCGGTTTCAATTTCAATGAGAATACGCTTCGGGAAATATTCATGCTGGCGAAAGAAAATCGTATCAAATGCGTACACCTGCTTCCCTACCATACATTGGGAAAAGATAAATACGAGCAATTAGGTCTCACCTATCCTTATCCCTGCGAGCAAATGCTAGCCAAAGAAGAGCTGTTCCCCTTTAAGGAGATGGGGGAAAAAATGGGTTTGGAAATACGAATCGGAGGATAAACTCCTCCCAATAAAATAGTATCTTCGCGCAAATCATCGTTTTATAAATCTTAGTAAGAGACATATGAAAACAGAAAAAGAGAAAGCGGCGGAAGGTCTATTATACAATGCGAATCATGATAGTGAGCTTCAAGATGAGATGAAAAGAACGAAATGCGTCCTTTTCAAATACAACCAATTGCCCCCCGACCAAGAGGAAGAAAAAGATCGGATTCTAACCTCTTTTCTAGGCAAGAAAGGGAAGAACACCGTTATCCTATCCCCTTTCCAATGCGATTATGGCTATAATATCGAGATTGGGGATAATTTCTTCGCCAACGTGAATCTCGTTATCTTGGATGGAGCGAAAGTTCGTATCGGCAATAACGCATTCATCGCCCCGAACGTAGGCATCTATACCGCCGGCCACCCTTTTGACGTAAAGCAACGTAATGAGGGTTTGGAATACGCTTTTCCCGTGACCATCGGCGATAACGTATGGATCGGTGCGCAAGCCTGTATCCTTCCGGGGGTGACCATTGGCGATAACACGGTAATCGCCGGAGGTAGTGTCGTAACCAAAGATATTCCGGCCAATGTTATAGCTGCCGGCAATCCCTGCCGTGTAATCCGGGAAATAACGGAAGCCGACCGGAATAAATACCGCCAGCCCTAAGCTCCCGTTTAGGGTATCCCTAAGCCCTCGTTTAGGGCAGCCCTAAATTCCCGTTTAGGTTCATCGTAAATATCTCACTTCGGTAACGAGTGCCGGTAATCCTTGGGTGATGTCCCTACTATCTTCTTAAAGATACGGCTGAAATAGTAGGGATCGTCAAAGCCCAGTTTCAAGGCGACTTGATTGATCTTCATATTCGTATGTAATAATAGCTGGCAAGCCCGGTCTATTTTCATATGCAAGAAATAATTCATCGGAGCATAACCGGTTTCCTTGAAGAAAAGCCTGTACATATAAGATTCCGAATAGCCGAAATGAGAGGCCAATTCCTTTAATGTCAATTTATTTTCCAGATTCTCCGTCATGAAGTGGGTCGCCAAACTAATAAAGAACGTATTCTCCGCCTTGCTTTTGGAGAATTTAGCCTCCCTATACGTCTTCACATAGAGGAAAGAGGCGATCAAATGATTGAAACTTAAATTGACATAATTAACCGTAGCCTCATCCGTCCCACTCTCCAACACATTCAATAGTTCATCAAAAAAAGCGATACGATCGCCGATACGGGAATTATCATCCATGTCGATCGGGATCACCCCTTGCAGTTGATCGCTGATATACTTCGCCTTTTTCCCTTTAAAATGTGCCCAATAAATATACCAAGGATCATGCTCGCTCGAACCATATTGATGGGGCTTCTCTGCCGGGAGGATGAAAAAATGATTCTCGGGTACGACATATCGTTTTCCATCCAACACGTACCAGCCCTCTCCTTTGGTGCAATAAATTAAAAGGTACTCTCCACAACCGGACGCACGATCAATATAATGGCTTTCCGCCTTCGGAAAATACCCCATAGAGTGTACGACCAAGTCCGCGACTAACGGGTTGTTCAACGCTTGTTCTATAACGTAGAAAGGATAGACAATCAATCGCTGACCGGAAAAACCATGCTTTATTTTCGCCATAAACCAGAACTTTTAGATGGTTACTGAATAACGCAAAGATAATCCATTTTTTTTAGCTAGATACTCTATTATCCAAATCCTTTATGTGCAGTATTTTTGCCAATGAACAAATAAACCATATCAAATGGCGTTATCATAAGGAGATAATCAAACTAAATATTCTAACAGATGAAAAAGATCGTATCTATTTTTCTAGTAACCATTTACGGGATGTGTATGGTTGCATGTGGAAGTCGTTCCTCATCCACGGAAGTAAAAGATAATGTATTGACTGAGGAAGAAAAAGCGGAAGGCTATACCTTGTTATTCAATGGCAAGGATTTTACCGGTTGGAAAATGTTCAACGGGGGTGATGTCAAGGGATGGCAGGTAGAAGACGGGGTGATCGTCGGCTACGGAAACGGTGGTGACGTGATAGCGGATACCACGATCAAGGTAAGTACCGATATCGTTACCGTTAAGAATTACCATAACTTCCAGATCAAATGGGATTGGAAAATCGGGGCGCAAGGAAACTCCGGATTCTTATATCACGTACAAGAAGGACCTAAATACAAAGCTCCTTTTGAAACCGGCCCGGAATACCAGTTGATCGATGACGATAACTATCCTTGGGTCAGCGAGACCGGAAAAGAGGGATTGGAAGACTGGCAGAAAACGGGTTGCAACTACGCTATGTATGTACCGGAAACCAAACAGGTGAACCCTCCGGGAGAATGGAACTCCTCTATGGTACTTTACAAGGATGGATATGTTGAGCACTGGCTGAACGGAGAAAAACTTTTCTCTTTCCAAGAAGGGTCCGAAGATTGGAAGATGCGTCGTTATAGCGGTAAATGGGAAGCTTTCCCCGATTACGGTATCTCTACCACCGGTAAACTTTGTTTTCAGGACCATGGAAGTAAAGTATATTTCAAGAATGTAAAGATTAAGGATTTAGACTAATTGTATTAAGAAATCAATGCCATGAATAGAAAAGAATTCTTTAAAGTATCGGCCGCGGCAAGTCTCGCCTCACTACTATCACCCCTTTCCGCCTATGCGGAGAAATTCGAATCGGAAGGTAAAAAGGTGAAAGTAGCCGTTATCGGTTGCGGAAGTGTATCTACCCAATATTTTCCCCATATATCGAAATGCCCGTATGTAGAAATCGTGGCTTGTTGCGATATCAAACCGGATCGTGCTCAAAAGGCGGCCAAGCAATATAATATACCTAAATGGTACAAGCATATCGATGATATGCTTAGCGGTTCCAAGTTCGACTTGATGCTTACATTGACCGATATGCAAGTTCACGGAGAGTTGAACCGTAAGGCTTTGATGGCGGGAAGAAATGTCTGGAGCGAGAAACCTTTGGCGAATTCCTATAAGGAAGGCAAAGAATTATACGATCTCGCTACTAGCAAGGGGCTTCGTATCTGGGGTGCGCCTGCCGTTGTAAACAGTCCTCAATTTGCCTTTATGGCCGAACAAATCAATAAAGGAACCCTAGGTAATCTGGCATGCGCGCACGGACATTACGGACATGAAGGTCCTTCTTGGTCCGCTTTCTTCTACGAACCGCTAGGTGGCAGTATGCCCGACTTAGGAGTCTATAACATCGCTACCCTAACCGGATTATTGGGACCGGCTAAATCCGTTGTTGCCATGACTACAATCGTAACCCCGGAGAGAACCGTAGACGATAAGGGCAAGATCAAAGTTCGAGAAGAAGATAATGCCATGATTATCATGGAACACGAAAAGGGAGTCCTTTCTCATATCGAGTGTGGTTTCAACTATTTCGATCCATACGGACATTTAGGTAAAGGACAGGAGAAAGCGACGATCTCCTTATACGGTTCCCACGGCAATATGCATATGGTAGGTTACGACTGGGCACCGAACGGGGTGGACTTATCGACGATGGATCATCCGGTACCCCAGCGTTTCGTTCCGGACACCAATGGCTATGTTTGGCAAGAAGGTGCTTCCGATATCAGCAAACACATGGCATTAAACACGGAACCACGTATAAATGTCGAGCATGCGTTACACGTATTAGAGATTATCGAGGCCGCCCGAAAATCACAAGCTACAGGTCAACGCATCCAGCTTGTATCGAAGTTTCCTTGGCCGATGGTAAAATAAATTAAGAAGTCTTAGTAGTGAAAAGAACGGGACATTTAATATATTTGTTCCTGTAAATACCAGAGAAACATGAGGAAGATAAGTGAAATTTTATGCTGCGTAGCCATACTTTGTTGTGCATTGAGCGCATGTAGCGACAAGCCGGCAACGGTAAAAGTCAGTAGTTTCAATATTTGGTTGAATACCCTAGGGGGAAAGCTTCCCCCTAGCCAGACAGCGAAAGTGATCGAGGCTAGCCAGACGGATATCGTAGGAATCCAAGAAGGGCATATCTATGAAGAAGACGGCATCAAGCACGATCATGTGCCGGAAATCGCGGAATCCCTAGGTTTCCACCTTTTCAACCAAGGGGAGGGACATTATATCTTATCTCGTTATCCGGTCGTTGACAGTACGGCTTCCCGCTACGGGGTGAAGATACAGGTAGGCAAAGACAAATTCTGCTGGATGTTTAATTGCCATCTATATTATATTCCGTATCAACCTTATCAATTGAATGGGATTCCTTATGGCGATTATCCGTTTATCGATACCGAGGAAGAAGCTGTCCGGTTCGCCAACGAGGCCCGGCGTGAAGAAGTAACTCGTTATCAAAAGGATATACAGCAAGTCATGAAAGAAGGTTATCCTGTCTTTTTAACAGGAGATTTTAACGAGCCTTCTTTCTTGGACTGGACACAACGGGCCGCCGATGCCGGTATCCACAAGATCAAGGTGGAGTGGCCGGCAACCAAGGCTTTCTCTGAGATCGGGATGAACGACTCCTACCGGACAATCCATCCGGACGAGGTCTCCACACCCGGCTATACATGGACTCCCGTTCCTAGCGAACAAGAAATACTAGACCGTCTGGATTTCGTACTATATTCCGGATGTAAGGTAACAGACTCATTTATCACAGGCGAAAGCGAGGCCACCTCGGACGTGGTAGTCTCCCCTTACCCTTCGGATCATAGAATGGTAACCTCCTGTTTCAATTTCTAACAGTAACTACTAAAAAACAAATTATACAACATGGAATCAAGAAGAGATTTTCTGAAAAAAGCAGCCGTAGCGGCAGCTGGTCTAACAATCGTCCCCTCTAAAACGATCGCTGGATTAGGCCATAAGGCACCAAGTGATACAATGAATATTGTCGGTATCGGTATCGGTGGTAAAGGCCACCCGAACTTGGTCGGCATGAAAACCGAGAACATCATCGGGCTTTGCGATATCGACTGGAAATACGCGAAGAACTGCTTCGAGGAATTCCCGGACGCTAAACGTTATTGGGACTGGCGAAAGATGTTCGATGAGTTGGGCGACCAGATCGACGGTGTCATGGTAGCTACTCCGGACCATACTCATGCCACGATCGCAGCCACGGCCTTGACAATGGGGAAGCACGTATATTGCCAAAAGCCGCTTACCCACTCCGTTTACGAGAGCCGTTTATTGACAAAACTCGCCGCTAAATATAAGGTAGCGACCCAGATGGGTAACCAAGGGAACTCCGGCGATGGTGTCCGTCAATTATGCGAATGGATCTGGAACGGAGAGATCGGTGAAGTAAAAGAAGTACACGCATGGACCAACCGTCCGATCTGGCCGCAAGGATTACAGCGCCCAACCGAAAAACAACGTTGTCCGAAGACGATGAATTGGGACTTATTTATCGGCCCGGCCGCCATGCGTCCGTTCCATGAGATCTATACCCCTTGGAACTGGCGTGGATGGTGGGATTTCGGAACCGGAGCTTTCGGAGATATGGCTTGCCACGTGCTCGACCCGGTTTACCAATCCTTGAAGTTAGGTTATCCGGATCGCGTACAAGGCCGTTCTACCCAGATCAATACGGAATCCGCTCCTCAATCGGAGGTGGTAGAATTCCGCTTCCCGGCTCGTGACAATCTTCCAAAGGTAGCCTTACCGGAGGTGAAAGTATATTGGTACGATGGCGGTATGCTTCCTCAGCGTCCGGACTTATTACCGGATGGTGTAGATATGATGCGTGACGGTTTGGGTGGATGTATCTTCGTAGGTACTAAAGACACGTTGATCTGCGATTGCGGAGGTTTCAACTCCCGGTTATTATCCGGCCGTGTACCTCAAGTAACCCCCTATTTGCGCCGTATCCCGAACGCTACCGGATACTTTGACGGTTTCCATGAGCAAGACTGGATCCGTGCTTGTAAAGAATCGCCGGAGAACCGTGTGGAAGGAACTTCCAACTTCGCTTATTCCGGACCATTCAACGAGATGGTGCTATTGGGTGTATTAGCGATCCGTCTGCAAGGCTTGAACAAGAAATTGATGTGGGACGCCCAAAACATGCGTTTCACCAATATATCCTCTTCCGACGTATTGAAGATCGTAACCAGCGATGATTTCAAGGTGATAGACGGTCACCCCTATTTCGATACGAAATACGCGGAGTTCAATGCGCTAGAGGCTGCCAACGAATATATCAGACATACCTATCGTGAAGGCTGGAGCCTTCCGGAAATGCCGGTATAAGTATGAAACGATATATTATATTAGCACTATGTACGGTCATGCTCCTTGGGCAGGCCGTACAGCTGGCGGCGCAAAAAGCGGACTGGAAGGTGGGTATACAGACTTGGACTTTCCACAATCTTACGTTGATGGAGACCTTGGATAAGACCCAACAACTGGGCATGGGGTATGCGGAGGCTTTCTTTTTCCAAGAATTGGGCGCTCCGTTCCCAAAAGAGACGTATTTAAATTACGACTTGAGCGATGACGACTGCGCTTTATTACGCCATGAGTTCAAGAAAAGGGGAATCAAGCCGATCGCCTTTGGTGTAGCCTCTTATGGGACTAACGAGGAATGGGATAAGTTCTTCGCGTTCGCTCATAAAATAGGCGCGCATATCGTGACTGTCGAACCGGAGTTAAACCAGTTAGACTACATCGAATCCCTCGCCAAGAAGTACGATATGGAGGTAGCGATCCATAACCATCCGAGTCCATGCATTTACGCAAGTGCCGAGGTGGTAGAGAAAGCGCTGAAAGGCCGTTCTTCCTTGATGGGAGTATGCGCCGATATCGGCCATTGGAAACGGGTGGGTGAAGATCCGCTCAAAAATCTCCAGAAGTTATCCGGACGCATCAAGGTGGCACATTTGAAAGACCTCACCGACAAGATGGAAGACGCTACATGGGGAACCGGGATCTTACCGGTAAAAGCGTTCGTCAACGAGCTGAAGCGTCAGCATTTCAACGGGCTTATCTCCATTGAGTACGATGATTTCAAATCCGATATCCAAGAGATACGCAACAGCTTGGAATTCCTACGGAAATGCTCTAAATAGAAGTATACGCTTCCCTTAAAAACACCTATATCGGCGTAGGCCCACACGTATATACGTATAGGCTTACACCGATATTAATATGGGCCTACACGTATATACGTATAAGCCCACACCTATATATGCCTAAAAAGTCGTTATCAGAACAAGGGATTATCCACCTTTTCTCTCAGCAACGCAAGATCTACCACCTGTTGAATATCACTCACATAATGGAACACCAAGCCTTTCAAATACTCCGGTTTGATCTCATTGATATCCTTCTCATTCTCCTTGCAAAGAATCAACTCCTTGATCCCGGCACGTTTAGCCGCCAAGATCTTCTCCTTGATACCACCTACGGGAAGCACTTTCCCACGCAACGTGATCTCGCCGGTCATAGCCAAGTTCTTTTTCACCTTACGCTGAGTAAAGGCGGAGACAAGAGAAGTCACCATCGTTATTCCGGCACTCGGTCCGTCTTTCGGGATCGCCCCCTCCGGTACGTGGACATGCACATTCCAGTTCTCGAACAACTCCTCGTTAATATTAAACTGAGCCGCATGCGCATGGATATACTCAAGTGCCAACATGGCAGACTCTTTCATCACATCTCCCAGATTCCCGGTCAAAGTAAGCTTTGACCCCTTACCTTTACTTAAGCTCGACTCCACGAAAAGAATCTCACCACCAACAGCCGTCCAAGCTAATCCCGTAACCACGCCGGCATAGTCATTCCCTTGATATTTATCGCGGGAATATTCGACCGCCCCTAGATATTCATACAAATCCTCCGGCTTAATGCTCGTCGGGATAGGCTCGTCGCTAGCGACCTTACGGGCTAGCTTACGCATGATTTTGGCGATTTTCTTATCCAATTCCCGGACACCGCTCTCGCGTGTATAGGCTTCAACGATCACTTGTAAGGTTTTCTTGGGGAATTTCACGGAACCTTTCTTCAAGCCGTGTACATCCATCTGCTTAGGCACGAGATGCTTCGCTGCGATCTCTACCTTCTCCTCCATGATATAACCGCTCACCTCGATCAGTTCCATACGATCCAGCAATGGCTGGGAAATCGTATTCAAATTATTAGCGGTAGCGATAAACATCACCTTGCTTAAATCGTAATCGATATCCAGATAATTATCGTGAAACGCGTTATTCTGCTCCGGGTCCAAGACCTCCAATAAAGCGGATGCCGGATCCCCCTTGAAATCATTCGTGATCTTATCGATCTCATCTAAGATAAAGACAGGGTTCGATGTTCCCGCCTTCTGTATATTCTGGATGATACGTCCGCACATAGCACCGATATAGGTACGACGATGTCCGCGAATCTCGGCCTCATCGTGCAATCCACCTAAAGAGACACGTACATATTTACGGCGCAAAGCCTCTGCGATGGAACGCCCCAATGAAGTCTTGCCGACTCCCGGAGGACCGTACAAACAGATAATCGGAGATTTCATATCCCCTTTCAGCTTCAATACGGCCAGATGCTCGATAATACGCTCTTTCACCTTCTCCAAACCATAATGATCACGATCTAAGACCTTCTGGGCATGAGACAAGTTGAAATTGTCCTTACTATACTCGTTCCACGGCAAGTTAACGATATTCTGGACATATTGCGTCTGTACGGAATAATCCGGAGATTGCGGATGCAATCGTTCCAATTTTCGCAATTCCTTCTCAAAGACCTGCGCTACCTCGGCAGGCCATTTCTTACGACTGGCTTTCTCCCGTAATTCTTTTATCTCCAACTCATTGATATTCCCGCCCAATTCCTCTTGAATGGTCTTGATCTGCTGTTGAAGGAAATATTCTTTTTGTTGTTGATTGATATCCTCATGTGTCTTCATTTGGATGGAAGCTTTCAACTCCACCAGCTGATACTCGCGGTTCAAGATAAAAAGTAACCGATACGCACGCTCTTTTAAGTCCCCGATCAATAACAATTGCTGTTTCTCGGCCGATCCACTCGGTATATTGCTACAAGAGAAATTGACCACATACAAGACATTCTTATTATTCTTGATCGAGAAGATCAAATCCCGGGGAGGTTCAGCCACGGCCCCAAGCATCTTGATGGTCAAATCCTTGATCGTTGAGATCAAAGCCTCGAACTCGCGGTCTGTCTTGTCCGGCTTCGTGTCCTCCAACACGGTGATCTTACCGGAAAGATACGGATCTGTCTCGGTCAACTCATTCAATTCAAAGCGTTTCTTACCTTGAAGAATAACAGTAGTGCTACCATCTGGCATCTCTAAGACACGAACGATGTCAGCGATTACCCCGGTAGTATATAAATCCTCTAAAACCGGATCTTCCGTATCCATCTCTTTCTGGCAAACAACTCCGATCAAACTCTTTTTATGTACAGCCTCTTTGATCAGGCGCATCGATTTAGGACGCCCGATAATCACCGGCAAGGCAACACCCGGAAAGAGTACCATATTCCTTAACGGAAGAATGGGTATAGTGTCTCCAACTTTCTCTATTCCTTCTGTGAAATCCTCATCTACATCGCATTCTGTAAGAATTGGCATTACGATACCAATATTGTCATCCAAGTCATCAAACGAATTCTGGCAAAATACTCTCGTCTTTTCTTTCATATATACATTCATCATTGTATATGTTAATACAATAAACGTGCCAAAGTTACAGCTTTTCATTCAATTCTTACTAATTTCGCGGCATACAATCGATAGAGATATGGCAAATCCTTATTTTCAATTCAAGAAATTTACGGTATGGCACGATAAATGTGCCATGAAAGTCGGAACGGATGGCGTTTTGCTTGGGGCGTGGGCTAGCATAGAGAGATGTCAGAGGATTTTGGATGTGGGAACCGGAACGGGATTGATCGCCCTCATGCTGGCGCAGCGTAGCACCGCGATCCTAGACGCTATCGATATAGATTCAGACGCATGTTTACAAGCTCAGGAAAACATCGCGAAATCGCCTTTCGCCAACCGGATACAAGTCTATCAAACCTCGCTCTCCGAATATATGCCGGATGAGAATATCAAATATGACTTGATCGTATCCAACCCACCCTATTTTATTGATTCATTGAAATGCCCGGATACTAAACGTAATCTAGCCCGGCATACGGATACTCTATCTCTCCCGGATTTATTGCGTGATAGCCGCAAACTGTTGGCACCCGAAGGAAATATCGCCTTGGTGCTTCCCTTTGATCAACGGGAGTCTTTAATAGACCTCGCTCGAGAAGAGTCTTTATCGCCATCGAGAGAAGCCCACGTTTCCCCCATACCGGACGCCCCTCCTAAGCGCTTATTAATAGAACTCTCAGCGACGCCGGTAGCAAAACCCAAGTCGTCTCATCTGACCCTAGAAATCGAGCGGCATCGATATAGCGATGAATTCACCGCTATAGCTAAAGACTTTTACTTGAAAATGTAAGGAAGTTTTTTATCGAAGAAGCGAGTTACCTCGTCAAATAAATTATGTACCTCCTTGGTGAAAGACACAACCTCCGGAGTCAGCACATGTAAGGCCTTTGGTTCCACCGTAATATCGATACGGCGATCTGCCATGATCGGTTCTCCATCCAAGTGCATCACGCCCGGATGTTGGCGAATAATCGTGACTTGCTGGGCTTTCATCGTCTTAATCTTACTATTCCGATCAATCTGTTTGGTAAACAATTGGATGGCCAAAGGAGCGATATCCAATGGCATAAAAGGGGATAAGATCGTAACGTCCATCCGTCCGTCCTGTATATTCGCGTGCGGAGCGATAAACGCGTTATTACCATATTGCGAAGCATTCGCGCAAGCGACTAGAAACGCCTTCTCCTTGATCGTCTGATTATCTACCACCAATTCATAAGGCTCAGGCTTATAGCTCAGATACTCCTCTATCGTATTCTTTATATAAGTAAGAGACCCGCGCCGTTTCTCATTTGCGAATTTCTGGCTGACGGCGGCATCAAAACCGACTCCACAGGTACAGAAAAAGACCTGTCCGTTCGCCCGGCAGCAATCTATCGTCGTAACATGCCCTTTCGCGATCAGATCGATAGCCCTTTTCACGTCCATCGGTATGTGCAATTCTCTAGCTAAGCCATTGCCCGAACCTTTCGGGATGATACCTAAGATCGCGTTCGAATGGATCATAGCTCTCGCTATCTCATTCACCGTCCCGTCACCGCCTACCGCCAAAATATATTCAGCTCCTTCCTCTATGGCTTGCCGAGTCAACTCGCTGGCATGGCCTGCATACTCTGTAAAAGAAATGTTTAACGAACAGTTCTTTTTCGAGCAGATCCCTTCGATCATCTTAGGTATCTTGCGCTTCGACCCTACACCTGATATAGGGTTTATGATAGCTTGTACTTTTATATCCCGTTCGCTCATCCTCACTTCTTCTTTTTTATTTGAGAGGACAAAAATAATGCTTTTATAAAACTTTTAAAGCATTTTGACTACTATAAGTTATTTTTTTACTACTTTTGCGGCTGGATTTGCCGAAACATGGGATTATGTACGCGGCGAACCTGTGTTCTTTATTAGAATAAATAAATAGCGAGATAAATCATTCTCTTTTATAATAATATGAAACTTTTACAAGAGAAACTAGCAAAGTACGACGCTCCTCAAAGAGCCATGGCAATGGGAATCTATCCTTACTTCAGGGAAATCCAGAGCGATCAGGACACGGAAGTTCTAATCAGCGGGAAGAAAGTCTTGATGTTTGGTTCTAATGCGTACTTAGGATTAACCAATCATCCTAAAGTAAAAGAAGCAGCGATCGAGGCCATTAAAAAGTATGGTACAGGTTGTGCCGGCTCACGTTTCTTAAACGGAACGTTGGACTTACACCTCCAGTTGGAAAAACGTTTAGCAGAATTTGTTGGTAAAGAAGACGCCATCGTATACTCTACAGGTTTCCAAGTTAATCTAGGTGTTGTATCCTGTATCACCGGACGTGAGGACTATATCCTTTGGGATGAGTTGGATCATGCATCCATTATCGAAGGACATCGTCTTTCTTTCTCCACGAAATTGAAATTCAAGCATAACGATATGGACTCCTTGGAGAAACAACTCCAGAAATGCGAGCCAGACAAGGTGAAACTTATCGTTATCGACGGTGTCTTCAGCATGGAAGGTGATGTCGCTAAATTACCGGAAATCGTAGCTCTCGCAAAGAAATATAACGCAAGTGTAATGGTTGACGAGGCTCATGGTATCGGTGTATTCGGTGATCATGGCCGCGGTACTTGTAATCACTTCGGCGTTACGAACGATGTTGATTTGATCATGGGAACTTTCAGTAAGTCTTTCGCTTCTATCGGTGGTTTTATCGCATCGGACGAACCGGTTATCAATTACTTACGTCACCACTCCCGTTCCTATATCTTTAGCGCAAGCAATACGCCTGCCGCTACTGCCGCAGCGAACGCGGCATTAGATATCATGTTAAGCGAACCGGAACGTATCCAACATTTATGGGATTTGACTCATTACGCATTGGATGGTTTCCGTAACATGGGTTGTGAGATCGGACATACTTCTACCCCGATCATCCCGTTGTTTATCCGTGACAACGACTTGACATTCCTTATCGTAAAAGAATTATTTGAGGCCGGAATCTTCGTAAACCCGGTAGTAGCTCCCGCAGTTGCTTCCGAGGATACACTGATCCGCTTCTCCCTTATGGCTACCCACACGAAAGAGCAACTAGATTACGCTTTGGAGACAATCCACAAGGTATTCAAGAGCCATGGGTTGGTAGACTAATCGTGTAAATATATAAGAAAAGGCCCGAAGGTTAGGTATAACACCTATCTTCGGGTCTTTTTTTATAACTGAAAAAATCATAACTATGATTTTGAATGGGAATAAATCACTATTTTTGCATATTTAGATAAATTGGGCGGTTATGTCGATGGCCCTCTTACAAATTAAAAATAAATGGATTTCATATTAGATAAAGGAAGTAGCCATATGGGCTGCAAAGGTTGCAGCAAAAGGCAAAACAATAAACTGAATACCTATGATTGGTTGTGCGATGTACCCGACGCGGAAGGCTCGACTGACTTCGTAGAGGTTCAATTTAAAAATACCCGCAAAGGGTATTACTTGAATAGTGCTAAAATACCTTTGGAAAAAGGTGATATAGTAGCCGTAGAGGCAAGTCCCGGTCATGATATCGGTACGGTTTCTTTAACGGGAAAATTGGTTCTGCTGCAAATGAAGAAGAACAACGTGCGCACGGAAGCTGAGCCAAAACGGATTTACCGAAAGGCAAAACCGACCGATATCGAGAAATATGAGGAAGCGAAAGCAAAGGAACATGCCACTATGATTCGCTCGCGGCAAATCGCAGCCGATTTAGGATTGAATATGAAAATCGGTGATGTAGAGTATCAAGGTGACGGTAATAAGGCGATCTTTTATTATATAGCGGATGAACGTGTAGATTTCCGTCAACTAATTAAAGTGCTAGCGGAGGCTTTTCGTGTTCGTATCGAGATGAAGCAGATCGGTGCTCGTCAAGAAGCCGGACGTATCGGTGGTATCGGCCCTTGCGGTAGAGAACTTTGCTGTTCCAGTTGGATGACAAGTTTTGTATCGGTCGCTACCGGAGCTGCCCGTTATCAAGATATTTCCATGAATCCCCAGAAATTGGCCGGACAATGCGCTAAATTGAAATGTTGTATCAATTATGAGGTAGATACATATGTGGAAGCCCAGAAACGCCTTCCTTCCCGGGAGATTGTCTTGGAGACCAAAGATAATAATTACTATCATTTCAAGACGGATATTTTCAAACGGGAAATTACCTATTCTACGGATAAATCATTTGCGGCTAATCTTATCACGATTCCGGCAAGCCGTGCTTTCGATGTCATTAACATGAATAAGAAAGGCATGAAGCCGATATCTCTAGAGGCGGATACGAAGCCACAACCACCGAAACGAGACGCTCAAGATATTCTTGGGCAAGAAAGCGTCACACGTTTCGACTCTGTTAAAAAGAAAAAGAAAAAACGTCCTGCCAACAAGAATAATGGCGACAACAATGGAAACGGGAACGGAGCTAACACCACCGCGACGGCAGTTACCAACACCGACGCACCTGTTTCTGAGAATAAGAACAACGGAGGAAACGGAGCCGGTGGCAATAATCGCCGCAACGGAGGAAATAATAGGAATAGCAATCGTGAGAATAACCGGGACAGAGAGAATAACCGGGAGAATAACAAAGATAATAGCCGGGAAAACAGTCGGGAGAATCGGGAGAACAACCGTGATAATAACAGGGAGAACAACCGAAACAATCGCCCGAAACAAAGGCCGAGAGCTAATAACGATAAGCAATCCAACAATGACAAGCCTGCGAATAATGACAAACCTCAGCAACCGATCAAACAGGCCAGACCTGATAAAACGGAGAATAGGCCAGAGACAAAGCCTGAGGCTTAAAAAGTTCATTGCCGCCTGTGTAACATGCTTCTTATGCTTCTCTTGCGAGAATGAAGCTGTATACGATCAGTATCAAGCTATCCAAAACACCTCGTGGGAGAAGAATAAGGAGTACTATTTCACTTTCTTGATTGAGGATATATCGGTTCCGTACGACCTAACCTTGGAAGTACGGAACAATAATATGTATCCGTATCAGAACCTATGGGTATTTTGCAGCGAGGAACTTCCGATAGGTCCTTTAAAAAGGGATACGATCGAATGTATGTTAGCTGATGAGTTTGGGAAATGGTATGGGCACGGGATCTCCCTGTTTCAATCCAGTTTCCCGATACGATCTGCTTACTATTTCCCCGTTAAAGGGCAATATACCTTTAGCTTCCGGCAGGGGATGCGTAACGACCAACTTCCGGGCATTCAGGAAATCGGCTTACGGGTCTTACCTTCTTCCACTAACGCTCCTTCCGGGAAGCGTCCAAACGAAGAAAAATAAACAATAAGATCGTAAATCCCCAGAGCGAGGAACCTCCATAGCTAAAGAAAGGCAAGGGAATGCCGATAACCGGAGTCAATCCCGTCACCATGCCGACATTAATCGCCAGATGGAAAAAGAATATGGAGGCTACGCTATAGCCATAGACTCGCCCGAAAGCATTATCTTGCCGCTCCGCCAATACAATCAGACGAAGAATAAAAAGTCCGAATACGATCAATACGGCAGAGGCTCCAAAAAAGCCTTGCTCCTCGCCTACCGTACAAAAGATAAAATCCGTATCCTGTTCCGGCACATACTTCAATTTGGTCTGCGTCCCATTCAAGAATCCTTTTCCGGATAATCCTCCGGAACCGATAGCGATCTTGGATTGATTCACATTATACCCCGCCCCGCTAGGATCATCCTCCAAGCCTAAAGAGACTTTAATACGAATTTGTTGGTGAGGTTCCAATATGTCATTAAACACATAATCCACAGAAAATAGGAAACAGATAGAACCTAAAGCGAACAGAGCGATTAACGCATAATGCCATACCCAGTTTCGAATGGATAAATAGAATAAATAGATTGACGCGGCTCCTACCAAGCCTATCGATATCCAAGCGAAGTTTACCGGGACAAACAAAGAAACGACATACCCGATCAAGAATGTCGAAGCAATTCCCCCAAGCATGATCTTAACGCTTATATAATCCTTACGGACACTCCCAACTAATCCCATGGTTATTAATAAGACAAGGCAAGAGACGATTAATTCACCCAATGGGGTAATACCCACCATCACCTCTGAATATTTCATTCCCGTAACGAAAAAGACGACCGCACAAACTCCTATCAACAAAATATATCCAGTCATTCCTTCCCGGTATAACATCAGGAAGAATGCCAAGTAAACCAATGCCGACCCCGTCTCTTTCTGTAAAAGAATACAAACCATCGGCAAGAAGATCAAGAACAAAGTGATTGAGAAATTCTTGACCGTCGTTAGCTTAAAGCCATAGCCATTCATAAACTTCGCCACGGCCAAAGCGGTAGCGAACTTAGCCAACTCCGCTGGTTGCAAACGGATAGGTCCCAATACGAGCCAAGAATGCGATCCCTTGATATTAGGTGCTAAAAATATAGTGGCGATCAACAATACGATCACGCACGCATAGATCAGATAGGCGAATATATCGAAGAAGTCACTTTCCAGCATCAATATGACGAAAATAAGGGCGAGTGAGGTACCGATCCAAATCATCTGCATCCCCGGACGACCCGACGGATCGAACAAGCCAACGTTATCAAACTCGTAGCTCGCCCCACAAATACTAAACCAACCGGCGATTACCATAATCAAATACAACAAAATGGTAATCCAGTCTACCGACTTCCATATTTCCGTTTTCCTATAGCGCATTGTTCGGTAGTATTACGGCATTCATAATATATTCCTCCGTCGCCTTGTTAGCCTCGGATATTTCTCCTTTCAAATATTTCTCCAACATCAATTTACCGATAGGCACCGCATAGGTAGCACCGAATCCGGCGTTTTCCACAAACACGGCAATGGCGACCTTCGGCTTTTGATAAGGAGCAAATCCCATAAAAATAGAATGGTCCTTACCATGCGGGTTCTCCGACGTTCCCGTCTTTCCACAGACCTCGATATCCGGTAAAGCCGCCCCACGGCAGGTTCCACCATAAGCGGTTCCCGTAACAGCTCCTCGCATACCCTCGGCAATATAACTATAATAATGCGTATCCACCGATGTGTAATGCTTCTTCGTATATAACGTATCCAGCGGAGTATCTTGGATCTCTTTCACGACATGCGGAGTAATATAATATCCCCGGTTAGCGACAGTAGCCGCCAAATTACAGATTTGCAAAGGCGTAGCCAATATCTCACCCTGACCGATAGCGATCGAGATAATCGTACTGGAATTCCAACGTCCCCGGTACACCTTATCGTAGAACTTACTATTCGGAATGAACCCTCGCTTCTCCCCCGGAAGATCGATTCCCAGCTTATAGCCATACCCCATAGAAACCATATAATTCTTCCAAACCTCAAAAGCCTCCTGTACCGACGGATATCGCTTCCGGCTGTCGATCATATCATGCAGTCCCCAAGGGAAAAAAGAGTTACAAGAGGTCGCCAACGCCCCGACCAGATTCAGAGGAGACGGATGCCCGTGACAAGCCGGCTTACCACCCCGGAAGGTATATCCATGCGCACAGGTATATTGAGTTTCCGGAGTAATCACCCCTTCTTGCAAGAAGATCAAACCTTGGGTCGGTTTAAATGTAGATCCGGGAGGATATTGCGCCATGAGCGGGCGGTTGAATAAAGGTTTCAACGGGTCCTTCTGCAAAGCCACGTAGTTCTTTCCCCGCTGGCGCCCGATCAAGATACTCGGATCATATGTAGGAGCGGAAACCATACAAAGTACCTCCCCTGTCTCCGGCTCTATCATCACGATACCCCCTAATTTATTCTGCATTAACTTCTCCCCATAAGCCTGCAAGTCCATATCCAAGGATAATTTCAAGTTCTTGCCGGATTCCGGCTGGATATCGTGCATGCCTTCCTCGTATCGCCCCTTGATACGTCCGTGAGCGTCACGCAACAGGATCTCGACTCCTTTCACGCCCCGCAAATATTCCTCGTACGATTGCTCGATCCCGGTTCTGCCGGAGTAATCGCCTTGTGTATAATAAGCGTCATTCTCTATATCTTTCCGGTTTACCTCGCCGATATTTCCCAGCACAAGAGCGGCATTGGGATACTCGTATTGGCGGATCGTGCGATTCTGGATATAGAAGCCGGGAAATTTGTATAACTTCTCCTGCAACACGCCATATTCCTGCGCGGAAAGCTGGTTCATAAATACTTGAGGGACATAGGAAGAATAACCGGGATTTAACCGCCGGTTCTTAATATCCGCTATACGTTTGAGGAATTGCTCTTTCGTGATGCCCAGCACATCACAGAAATCGAGGGTATCGAAAGGCTGTATCTCACGCATGATAAGCATCACGTCGTAAGCGGGCTGGTTATAGACCAACAATTTACCATTACGATCGTACATCATACCCCGGGAAGGATATAAGGTTTTTTTCAAGAAAGCGTTACTATCCGCCCAAGCTTTATAATCGTTGTCGACCACCTGAAGGATGAACAAACGGATAATAAAGATGATAACCAACAGGATCACCGCCCCACCTAAGACATAGCGCCTGTTCTCAAACTCATACTTGGTATTATTCTCCACTTTTCTGAGACTCTATATTGAATGCTTCTACCGTACAAATCAATAAGGTTGTCATCACCACGCTCGAGAGGATACGGACAACCAGAAACAACGGGTCAAATAAAGTCAACGACTCAATCACAAAAAGAGTCGTATGTTGTATCAACACAAACGATAACACATATCGGAAAAAGCCTCCGAAACCAAAGGTCTTATAAGACGGGTAAATACCTTCCGGCAAATCTTTCCCCATGAATACACGGATTAACGGCTCCCTGCAAAATCCCGCCAATGTACAGGCGGCCGCATGCATACCCGGTGTGTTGCTGAACGTATCAATAACCACCCCGGCTATGAAAGAGAAGAAAACGACTTGCGTCCGTGAGCTACCGACCGGCATCTTAATAATGAAATAGAGATACAGAAACGGGGTAGCGATCCGCAAGAAATGAATGTTGTTCAAGACCAAGACCTGAATCAACACAAACACCACGAAATATATGAAACCACGCAGTAAATTATTAATCATTTCTTTTCGCCTCTTGTTCTACACCAATTTGCTCCGTCTGACGGAAATTCTTGATAATACGCACGTTGTTCAACGCTTGAAAATCCGTAGCCAGCTCGACCTGTAATGAATAGAAATTATCATCGTGTTGTTTCTCGAAATCAGCGACCGTACCTACGATAATACCCGAGGGGAATACGGCGGAGTAACCGCTCGTCACGATCGTATCGCCTTTCTGGAACTCCACATGACGCGGCAACTCATCGAGGTTGGCGTACAGCGTATTGCGCCCATTCCAGCTTAATGACCCGAAATAACTACTACCTAACACCTTACAACTCAACCGGAACTTAGGATTCAGCAACGGAATGATCACGGAGAAATGATCGGAAACCGTCGATACGATACCCACCACACCTCGTTCCGAGACAACTCCCATATCGGGCATGATCCCGTCCAGCTTCCCTTTATCCACGGTAATATAATTAGACAAATGCGTGACACTGTTGTTCACTACATCCGCCACGACAAACGAATAAGGAAATTGCTCCGTCGAATCCGGCGCAAATCCCTTAAAACTAACCGTATCCGCAATCAGCGCATCTAACTGATCTTGCAGATCCAGCATTTGCAATTCCAACTGTCCGTTACGCTCCAATAACTCCTTATTGATATCCCGAAGATTCAAATAAGAAGTGACAGATCCGGATATCGAGGCGATATATCCTGTCACGACATTCGCTGAGCTGAATATAATATTCCGTTGGTACGCGTTATTACGATAGACCAACATCAACGAAACAGCCTCAAGCAGAATGAACAAAAACCAATGCCTCTTCCCGATCAGGAATTCTAGTAACTTACGCATAGGAATTGAAAACTGAAAGTTGAGAATTGAAAATTGAAAAAAAACAGACCTATCGGCTCGCTAGTTTTCAACTTTCAATTCTCAATTCCCAATTATTTACTCTTATCGGATTAAGAAATTAAACTTCTCCACATTCTTCAAAGCGACTCCCGTACCTTTAGCCACGGCATGCAACGGATCCTCGGCGATATGGAACTGGATATTCATCTTATCCCGCAAACGCTTATCCAAACCGCGAAGCATAGCGCCACCTCCAGCCAAATAGATACCGTTTTTCACGATATCGGCATATAACTCGGGAGGGGTTTGCTCCAAGGCACTCAAGATAGCCGCCTCGATCTTCGAGATAGACTTATCCAAGCAGTGGGCGATCTCCTGATAAGAGACAGGTACCTCCATCGGTAAGGCAGTCATCTGATTCGGGCCGTGAACCACGTAATCCTCCGGAGCGTCTTCCAATACCGTAAGCGCGGAACCCACGTTGATCTTGATACGCTCGGCCATACGCTCACTCACCTTCACGTTGTGTTGGCGACGCATATACTCCACGATATCAGCCGTTAAATCGTCACCCGCCATACGGATTGATTTATTCGACACGATACCACCCAAGGATATGACAGCGATCTCGGTAGTACCACCTCCTATATCCACGATCATATTACCCTCGGGAGCCAAGACATCTATACCGACACCGATAGCGGCAGCCATCGGTTCAAAAACCATGTACACATCACGTCCACCGGCATGCTCGGCAGAGTCTCGCACAGCACGTATCTCTACCTCCGTACTACCTGAAGGGATACCGATCACCATACGTAAGGACGGAGCGAACCAGCGCTTCCTTCCGCTCGCCATCTTGATAAAGCCGCGAATCATTTGCTCGGCAGCGTAGAAATCCGCGATAACTCCCTCACGAAGCGGTCGTACGGTACGAATATTCGGGTGCGTCTTCTCGTACATCTCACGGGCCACCTTACCGACAGCCAGCACCTTGTCCGAGCGAGCATCCAAAGCAATCACCGAAGGTTCGTCTACCACCATCTTATCATTACACGTGATAATGGTATTAGCGGTACCCAAATCTATGGCAACTTCTTGTGTGAAAGAAAACAATCCCATTAGTCTTATTATTAATGTTTAAAATGACGAACACCTGTCTTCACCATAGCCAAACCATGTTGGTTACAGTACTCGACAGACAACTTATCATTGATAGAGCCTCCCGGCTGGATTACGGCCGTGATACCTGCTTGGTCTGCGATCTCAACGCAATCGGGGAACGGGAAGAAAGCGTCGGAAGCCATCACGGCGCCATTCAAGTCGAAGCCGAATGATTTAGCCTTCTCTATGGCTTGTCTCAAAGAGTCCACACGAGAGGTCTGCCCGATACCGCTGGCGCAAAGCTGCTTGTTCTTCACCAAGGTGATCGCGTTGGACTTGCTGTTCTTCACGATTTTGTTGGCGAACAACAGGTCCTCAACCTCCGAGGCTGTCGGCTGCTTATCCGTCATAGGCTCCAAATCAGCCTTACCTTGGATACTCAAGTCCTTCTCCTGCATCAAGACACCATTCAATAAAGAACGGAACTGCATCGGGCAAGTCTTGCAATCCTTACGGATCAAGATGATACGGTTCTTCTTCTGTTGAAGTACCTCCAGCGCATCAGCGTCGTAAGCCGGAGCGATAATCACCTCGAAGAAAATCTTGTTGATTTCCTCGGCCACTTCCTTGTTAATCGTAGTATTCGTGATCAAGATGCCACCGAAAGCGGAAACCGGGTCACCGGCCAAAGCCTCTTTCCAAGCCTCAACCACATTACCGCGGGAAGCGATACCGCAAGCGTTATTATGTTTTAAGATAGCGAACGTCAGCTCGTCGAACTCATCGATCAAGTTCACGGCAGCGTCGATATCTAATAAGTTGTTGTAAGAAATCTCTTTTCCATGGATTTGATCGAACATATCGTTAAACTTACCATAGAACTTAGCGGCTTGATGAGGATTCTCGCCATAACGCAAATGCATCGGACTATCTACCGTAGCACGGAAATGGGAACCTTCGCGGCCATCAAAATAATTGAAGATAGCGGAGTCGTAACCCGAGGAAACGGCGAACGCCTCTTTGGCGAACCATCTACGATCCTCGATGCTTGTCTCAGCGCCCTTCTCGTTCAAAAGATCCATCAACGACTGGTATTGAGCCTTGGAAGCTACGATTACCACATCCTTGAAGTTCTTCGCGGCAGCACGTATCAAAGAGATACCGCCTATATCTATTTTCTCAATAATTGCTTGTTCCTCAGCGCCGGAAGCGACAGTCTCCTCGAAAGGATATAGGTCAACGATAACCAAGTCAATCTCCGGGATCTCATATTCAGCTAATTGTTTCTGGTCATTCTCGTTCTCACGGCGAGCCAAGATACCACCGAATACCTTCGGATGAAGCGTCTTCACACGACCGCCCAAAATAGACGGATAAGAAGTCAAGTCCTCTACCGCATCACAAGGCAAACCCAATGACTCGATAAATGATTGAGTACCACCTGTTGATACAAAGCTCACACCCTCGCTATGCAATTTCTTTAGGATTTCGTCCAGCCCGTCTTTGTGAAACACAGAGACCAAGGCACGTTTCATTCGTTTCGTTGCAGCCATCTTTCTATTTTCGTTTACTTTAATGTTTTAGAGTACAAAAGTAGATATTTATTTCCAATCCAGCCTTATTATTCAGATAAAAACAAGGCAACCATACCAAATTTCATCCATAGCCAAAGAAACATGAATCCATCGCACATGATACGGGAGACGGGGCACGCCCCATCTCTACAACCTATGACATTGCCCTAAGATAATGAGATTTCCTTTGTTAATAATAGAAGATCGCCCAATTTGACATTCTGACATTTTGTATTCTAAAGCTCCAGAGAATCGAATATTTCGCCCCAGAGTACAGTCGGTTTCCATATTTGAGAATAAAAATCAGCAATTAGTTATCTTTCAAGGACATATCATTTTTGGAGCTTTTATTCTAGCGAGGATTCCCGTCTCTTATCACCCTCAAACATACAAACAATAGACTTCTTATTCGAAAACAATAGACTTTTCACTCGAAAACAATAGTGTTTCGCTCCGAAAACAATAGCATTCGCAGTCGAAAGCAACTAACAACGCCGCCGTAAACACCCTACAACTGGATCGTAACAACCTTACAATGCCTATCCGCAGACCCGAAAACCGGTAAAAACCGACCTTTTTCGCTCTCCTTTCCCTCCAGTTCACCCTGCCTATAAAAAGGCATTGTCAGCGTAAAACGCCAATCCTGACCAAATAGTCATAACAAAGCGCCTCCCACTGACAAGTCATCGCTCCACGGAAAGCTATCGGCCTCCCGTGATTGCAGAGAGAAGCCTAGGTAGGAAGCGCCGAAGCATGGCATAGAAAGCCAAGCAGATCAAAATAGCTCCCAAAGCAACCCCGAAGTAAATCCCAATAATCGCCCATTCCGCAGAAGACCGGAAGAACCATAATATCAATCGATATATAAAGATCTGCACGATAACATGAGAGGCAAAGACAAAGAAACTAGCCCCCTCCAAGAAGGAGTTAGTCCGCCAAAGAGCCTTTTCCAATCCATACGCAGAAAGAGAGATCGCAAAGACACAGCCCACAAGAATGCCTACATTATGCACATAAACATTCCATCCTAATTCCTTTGAAAGAAGATCCGCTAAAGCCAAAACCACATAAAGCAATGCCGCCCCCCGTAATAAAGGACGTGTCTCCACTACAAAATTCCGCCGATGCACGCTATAGAAAGCACCAAGCGAGAAAAAGAACCAAGCGTTCGGACTTAAACCCGGCGTACTGGCCCCATCGTAAATGAGCCAAAGAAAGCCAAGTAGCGCTAACGCATATTGCCGTAAATAGCGTACCATAGCATACACCAATGGCGAGAATACCACCAATACCATCAAATCACGGATAAACCACAACAGATAGTTGATCGGCATCGGCATTCCTCCCGGCTCACTAGGTTCTCTCGCCCAAAAGGTATCCCACCAATCACACCATCCGTTATCCAGCACAGGTTTAGCCTCACCGGAAAGCACAGATGGAAACAAAAGTTCTATCAAGAGGTGCAAACCCACCAATGCTCCATTCCAAAACAGATAAGGCAACAGCAAGGTTTGTGCCCGCTTTCGCAATTTAGAGCCATACATAGGCCAACTAAAGGAACTCTTATAAAAGAACAGATAACCGGATATCAAGAAAAAAAGAGGTACGGCAGTACGTGCCAGCACTTGAGAAAACAGGTCCGCTATTAATTTATAAATGGGATATTCATCCATTACGGGAACCTTAACACCACCTATCGGCAATTCTTTATAATAGCAATGTATCAATACCACCCCCACGATCAAGGGAAAGCGCAAAAAGGCAATCGTCTTCGATTGCAACTCATCATTTGTCATCGTAAAAAGATTCGTTTTAAATTGTTTGAAACTAAAAGTGCGCCACGCTCTGCATCTCCATCCAACAGGGAAAAGAATGCAAAAGCGTGTCGCACCCATTTCGAAACAAAATAAAACGGGGGCGCATTCACCTTTACCTTTCTCTGGGCTTTAAGAATAAAATTGGTCGTTTTTCTTCCGGAGAAATGCGGCGAAGCATAAATTAAGGAATAAGGAAAGAATGGCTCTAAATCATAGGCTATAATATTATAAGGTTAATAAATAAGAGACATAAGGACACAAAAAAGGTGTGAACCCTACTTATTCAGAACGTAGAAGGTACGACCAAGCACCCAAGCCCAAACCAAATAAGCACTAGGAACACACCCCGTTTGGGTGTACTCACTATCGAACTTATTTCTTCTTGAGCTTTATTATTTGGTCGTTTTACTACATTAAGAAATAAATAGCAAATACTAATATGTCAATCTCTTATATCTCTATCGTTTACTCTCTGTTTCTTATTATTTCGTTTTTATATTCGCCGCAAATATACGACATAAAACTGTTCCATGCTAGATAAGCACCTACGAAATAGCAGGGTTTCTAAACATATCTAACACAACAACTCTCTCAACGACTCTGTTCTTTCTCTATCACCGCTTCTATTTGAGGTTGCAATTTTGGAATAATATTCTTTGCCACATCCCAAACAATCAGATAATTAACACCCATATAGTCATGAATCAACCGATCTCTCATTCCAGCCATATGTTTCCATTGAATGTCACTCCATTGATATTTAACATCTGCGGGAATTTTCTTAGTCACTTCACCGACAATCTCCAAACTACGGCAAACCGCCCTCTTTAACGTTTCATCCGAAAGAAATTGATACATAGGCAGATCATCCGTAACTACAGAAAGGATGTAGTTACATTCCTCCAATATATGCAGCAAATAAGCGATAGGGGTCTTACACATATTCTACCTCCTTTAATATCTGCTGGCCAATAAAAGGGCTTAACCCTTTAAGGGTGACTATGTCCACTTTCAATCTGTCAAAAAGCTTCTCTAATATCTCACAAGCCAAAAGGAAATTGGAATAAGTCTCTTTATCATCCTCAAAGTCGATCAATATATCCACATCACTACTTTCCGTATTGCTCTCACGAACAGTAGAGCCAAAAAGCCCCAACTGCTTTACACCGCAACTCTGCGACAAAGGCTGCTTTGCTTTCCGAAGAAGAGATATGACAGATTGTTTATTCATTACACAATTGGATATTAATGTATAATGCAAAGATAAGCAATATTTTTCGTACCTTCTCATTTAAACCGCGTATCGTTTGCTTAAATGAGATTAATATACTTACTTTGCGATAAATAAACTTTTAATCAAACTATTAAACTATGGATATACTAAATTCTCATTTACCTTTGTCTATAACTACTCAAAGCAACTACAAATGACACAAAAAGAATCTATCCGCTTATTCGAAGAAAGAAAAGTTCGCGCCATATGGGATGACGAACAAGAGGAATGGTATTTCTCGATCGTTGATGTTATATCTATTTTAACAGATAGCCCCAACCCTCGAAAATACTGGAGTGTATTAAAAACCAGATTGAAAAGAGAAGGTAGCGAGTTGACTACAAATTGTAGTCAACTGAAAATGCAGGCCGCTGATGGCAAGAAATATTTAACCGACGTAGCCAATACCGAGCAACTCTTCCGCCTTATCCAATCAGTACCATCTCCAAAAGCAGAACCTTTTAAGTTATGGATCGCCCAAGTAGCGAAGGAACGTTTGGATCAAATGCAAGACCCGGAATTGTCTATCGAGCAAGCCATGGCCGATTATAAACGATTGGGCTATTCGGATAATTGGATCAACCAACGATTGAAATCCATCGAGATACGGAAAGATCTAACAGACGAATGGAAGAAGAGAGGACTGGAAGAAGGCCTCCATTTCGCTACATTAACCGACATAATCTATAAGTCATGGTCCGACATGACCTCCAAGGAATATAAACGATTCAAAGGATTAAGAAAAGAGAATCTTCGAGATAATATGACAAACAAAGAGCTTGTATTAAACATGCTGGCCGAGTTATCTACCAAGGAAATATCAGAAGCATCGGAACCAGACACCTTTAGCGAGCACATAAATGTCGCCCAACAAGGAGGCGAGGTGGCTCGTAACGCCCGATTAGAGCTGGAAGCCAAAACCGGGAAAAGCGTTATCTCACCGCTCAACGCCCAAAAGATAATTAGCCTAAAAAAGGGAGAGAACGAGCGGGATGTATGACATCCAATGATAAGATAAACAATATTTTTCGTACCTTTGCATCCTCAATCGCAATTTAATAGGTATACGAAATATGATAACAGTTAACAATCTGGACGTACAGTTTGGAAAACGCATCCTTTTTCAGGATGTGAACATGAAGTTTACACCGGGCAATTGCTACGGTATTATCGGTGCTAACGGGGCCGGAAAATCTACGTTTCTCCGTGTAATCAGCAAGCAATTAGACCCTACCAGAGGTAGCGTTAACCTAGGACCGGGCGAACGCCTTTCCGTATTGAGCCAAGATCACTTCGCGTTCGATGAATATACAGTTATGGATACCGTATTGATGGGACATACGACCTTGTGGGAGGTGATGAGCGAGAAAAACGCCCTTTACGAGAAGCCTGATTTCAGCGACGCCGACGGTATCCGCGTATCGGAACTGGAAGAGAAATTCGCCGAGATGGAAGGCTGGAACGCAGAGAGCGACGCCGCCAACCTATTGAGCGGACTAGGCATCAAGGAGGATTTGCATTATATGTATATGAAGGACTTGAGCGGTAAGCAGAAAGTACGTGTCTTATTGGCCCGTGCCTTGTTCGGACAGCCCGATAACCTATTATTGGATGAGCCGACGAACGACTTGGACCTTGAGACGGTTTCTTGGTTGGAGAATTATCTCTCTAATTTCGAGCATACCGTATTGGTTGTTAGCCACGACCGTCACTTCCTCGACTCCGTTTGTACGCATACCGTGGATATCGACTTCGGTAAATTACAATTATTCGCCGGAAACTATAGCTTCTGGTACGAGTCTAGCCAGTTAGCCCTTCGTCAACAGCAGAACCAGAATAAGAAAGCCGAGGAGAAGAAGAAAGAGTTGGAAGAATTTATCCGCCGTTTCAGCGCCAACGTAGCGAAGTCCAAGCAGACCACCAGTCGCAAGAAGATGTTGGAGAAGCTGAATATCGAGGAGATCAAACCGTCCTCACGCCGCTATCCGGGAATCTTGTTCACGCCTAACCGCGAACCGGGCAACCAGATCCTTGAGGTGAAAGGATTGTCGAAGAGTATCGACGGACAGGTATTGTTCAAGGACTTGAACTTCTTCGTGGAGAAGGATGACAAGATCGTATTTATCAGTCACGACCCTCGTGCCATGACCGCCTTGTTCCAGATCATCAACGGTGAGGAGAAAGCGGATGCCGGTACGTATCAGTGGGGACAGACGATCACGACCTCTTATCTTCCTCTCGATAACTCCAAATATTTCAATACAGATATCAACCTGCTCGATTGGTTATGCCAGTTCTCGCCGGATACTAACGAGGTATTCTTGAAAGGCTTCCTCGGACGTATGTTGTTCTCGGGCGAGGAGCTCATGAAAAAGGTAAGCGTACTTTCCGGAGGTGAGAAGATGCGTTGTATGATCTCACGTATGATGCTCACCGACGCCAACTGCTTGATCTTGGATACTCCGACCAACCACTTGGACTTGGAATCCATCCAAGCCTTCAATAATACATTGAAGACATTCAAGGGAAATATCCTGTTCTCCAGCCATGACCACGAGTTCATACAAACCGTGGCGAACCGTATCATCGAGCTGACTCCTAACGGTATCATCGATAAGATGATGGATTACGATGATTACATCACAGATCCGGCTATCGCGGAGTTACGGGAAAAGTTATATTCGAAATGAAAAAAAGATTATTATTCATACTAATCGTTTTTATCGCATGGCTACCGGTTTTTGTTATTCAAAAACCGGTATTTATGTTTTATCAGCATGCGTTGTCCGAGGCTTGTACCTTCACGGACTTCCTACAGGTTATGCTTCATGGGCTGAAGCTGGATTGTACGATAGCGGGATACCTTACGGCCATCCCTCTCCTATTGACTTTAGTATCAGTTTGGATTCCGGGCGTTTGGCTAAAGAAGGTATTGAAAGGGAACTTCTTGATCATGGGAATTCTGGTATCCGCGATCTTTTCCGTAGATGTGGCTTTATATAGCTTTTGGGGATTCAGGTTGGACGCTACCTTATTCTTCTACCTACAATCGCCCGCCGATGCGATGGCGAGCGTTCCGCTGGGAATGTTCTTTATCCAATTATTGGTATTCGTGGCATATGCGCTAGGTATCTATGCTTGGTTCACCTTCATCCTCCGGTTCGCGCCAGTAAAGCCTAGCTTTCCACCTACGGGATTGGAACAATTGGGAAGTACTTTCGCCATCCTCTTAGCAGGGGGAATATTGTTTATTCCGATCCGGGGAGGCGTAACTACGTCTACGGCAAATGTCGGCATGGTTTATTTCAGCCAGAACCAGTTCTTGAATCATTCGGCGATCAACCCGTGTTTCAGTCTGATAGCCTCATTGAGTAAGCAACAGGATTTTGCCTCACAATTCGATTTCTACCCGGAGGAAAAGCGGAAAGCCTTATTCGATACGCTCATTCAAGCCCAAGACTCCTTATGCCCGGGAGATTCCATACCTACAGAGCCTGTCAAGCTATTGACAACGACTCGTCCCAATATTCTCATTATCATCATGGAGAGTTTCACGGCAAATGCTATCGAGGCTGTTGGTGGTGAGCCGGGAATTACGCCGAACTTGAATCGGCTGAGCAAAGAAGGTGTATTATTCACGAACCTATATGCCAACTCGTTCCGTACCGACCGAGGCTTAGTCTCCGTATTGAACGGCTATTTAGCCCAACCCACCACCTCCATCATGAAGTATCCGGTGAAAAGCCAGACCCTTCCATCTATCGCAAAGAGTCTTAACAAAGAAGGATATACGGCGGATATGCTCTATGGAGGTGATATCAATTTCACGAATATGCAAAGTTATTTCTATAGTTCCGGCTACAGCAAGATAACGGCAGACCGTGATTTTCCCTTGAGCAGCCGTCTGAGTAAATGGGGAGCAAACGACGATATCACGTTCTCGCATCTTTACGAGGATATCAAGCAAAGACCAGTCGACGGCAAACCTTGGTTAAGTACATTCCTGACATTAAGTAGCCATGAGCCATTCGAGGTCCCGTTTCACCATTTGGAGCATCCTTATCTAAACTCCGTCGCGTTTACGGACAGCTGTATCGGCAATTTCATTGATACGTTCAAGGAACTGCCGGCATGGAAAAATACGGTAGTCATCTTTGTCTCCGACCACGGATACCGTTACCCTGAAAACATGCAGGAGTACGGACCTTTGCGTTTCCACATACCTATGCTATGGCTAGGCGGAGCGATCGCTGAACCTAAAGTGATCGATACGTACGCGAACCAGACCGATTTGGCAGCCACCTTATTAAATCAGATGGGTCTCCCCACGGATGAGTTCTCATTCAGCAAAGATATATTGAATCCTTGCGTCCCGCATTACGCCTTTTATACATTCAATAATGGATTTGGCTTTATAGACGAATCCGGTGTTTCCGTATACGACAATGAAGGGAACAAGATTTTAGTAGAAGAACCTGAAAGCGGAAACGAGACCCGCTTGGAGAAAGGAAAAGTCCTATTACAAACTTTATACGACGATCTGGGAAATCGATAACGACAGATATAAAAAAGGCCGACTTACACAAACCGGCCTTTTTTATTTATATTAAATATATTCTTACTTAGCGTAGCTTACCGCACGAGTCTCACGGATCACCGTGATCTTAACCTGTCCCGGATAAGTCATCTCATCCTGAATCTTCTTAGCGATCTCAGCGGACAAGTTCTCGGTGTCCTTATCGTCAATCTTATCAGCGCCAACGATTACGCGCAACTCTCTACCCGCTTGGATAGCGTAAGTCTTGACAACACCCGGATACGATAAAGCCAATTGTTCCAAATCATTCAAACGCTTGATATAAGCCTCTACGATCTCACGACGTGCACCCGGACGAGCACCTGAAATAGCGTCGCAAACCTGTACGATCGGAGCCAACAGCGTCTGCATCTCCACCTCATCGTGGTGAGCGCCTACGGCGTTGCAAATATCTGGTTTCTCCTTATATTTCTCGCAAAGCTTCATACCCAAGATAGCGTGCGGCAATTCCGGCTCATCATCGGGCACTTTACCTATATCATGCAACAATCCGGCACGTTTCGCTTTCTTCGGGTTCAAGCCCAATTCAGAAGCCATCACGGCACAAAGGTTGGCCGTCTCACGAGCATGCTGCAATAAGTTCTGTCCATAAGAAGAGCGATACTTCATCTTACCGATCATACGGATTAATTCCGGATGCAAACCGTGCACTCCCAAATCGATCACAGTACGCTTACCGGTCTCTACGACCTCGTCTTCCACTTGCTTCTTCACCTTCGTTACCACCTCCTCGATACGAGCCGGATGGATACGTCCGTCCTGTACCAATTGATGCAAGGCCAAACGAGCGATCTCACGGCGAACCGGATCGAATCCGGAAAGAACGATAGCCTCAGGCGTATCATCCACCACGATCTCAATACCGGTAGCGGCCTCCAAAGCACGGATATTACGTCCCTCACGACCAATGATACGTCCTTTGATCTCGTCCGATTCAATATGGAACACGGTAATAGAGTTCTCGATAGCCGTCTCCGTCGCTACCCGTTGGATAGACTGGATCACGATCTTCTTCGCCTCCTTATTAGCGGTCATCTTCGCCTCCTCGACGATCTCGTTGATGTAAGAAGCGGCTTGCGTCTTTGCCTCATCCTTTAAGGACTCGATCAAACGCTCTTTGGCTTCCTCGGCGGACAACCCGGAGATAGCCTCCAAATGCTCCACTTCCTTCTGATGAAGTTTATCCAAATCTTGCTTCTTCTTCTCCACCAACTCCAACTGAGAAGATAAATTCTCCTTTACAGCCTCTACCTCGTTATTCCTACGCTGTAACTCTTCCTGACGTTGATTCATCGTCAGTTCTCTTTGTTTCAATTTAGTCTCGACAGACTGGATCTTAGCGTTACGCTGTGATACCTGTTTTTCCAAGTCCGCTTTCAAATGAAGAAACTTCTCCTTTACTTCCAGCATCTTGTTCTTCTTTATCACCTCGGCCTCCTTCTCCGCCTCTTGAAGCACGGAGTCGTACTTCGACTTCAGAAGGAAACGCATGCCCAGCCACGCAAGCAACCCACCAATGATGAAGGTTACTATCGGTATGATTATATACATTCCAACCATTTAACTAATAATTTAAGATTCATTTATTTATATACAAAAAAAGCACTACCATCACACGGTCTTACCGTGCAAAGCAGTGCGGAAACTCTCTTCTTACAATATGTATGTTATTTCTTCAGATATCCTTCCAACTCGGTTGTAAGCTCCTGTATCTTATCCGTAAAAGGATTTGTATCATTCCGTTTTTCCAACTCCAGATTATGCATCGAGAGTTGAAAAGCCACCATGGCTAACAAATCTTTCGTATCCACCTCGACCGCAAAATGCTGCCTGTATTGAAGAATCTTGCTGTTGATCTGATCAGCGGCGGCACGCGCCAACTCTTCCTCATGACGTTTGATCGTAAGCGGATATTTCTTTCCGGCTATCACTATATTTATAAGAAATTCTTCGTCCATCGCTTCTATTCATTTAAAAGTGCGATGCACTTGTCTACTTCCCGCACTAATTTTGATAACCGCATCCGGGCGTTCTTCATCTCTTCCTCATTCGTAGAAACAATTCGCGCCGTCAGCATGTTATCACATTTGGCATTCAATCCTTCAATCATATCCTTCGCCTGCCGCAACTCCTCGTCTTTAAGGCTCAAAGCAGCTGTAAGTTCGTCAATTCTACGTTTCTGCTGATCGCATAACGCCATCAAATCACGAACTCTAACCTCAAATACAGCTAACAATCTCTTATGATCTTCGGTCATTTCACACCAAATTCTACACAAAAGTAAGTTTTTGAATTGAATTAACCAACTGTAGACTTAATTATTTTGACAGAAAACGTATGGACAAATAAAAAGGCCGTCCAAAAAAATCGAACAGCCCTCCCTAATTCTTGTAAACGTTCCTCTTGTTTACACTAAAGAAACATACATTTCACCTTCAATCTCCTCGAAAGCTAATTTACCTTCTTTCGCCAACCAACCAAAAGCGGCGTACATATCTTTTTCCGCTTTAATCTTCGTGGCTTTCTTCACTGCCTTAAAACTCATTTTACCGCCTTCATTTAAAACGTTCCATACAAGGCCGGCGTTTGTACCAATTAATTCAATCATTTTATGATAACATTTGATTACTGGGGACAAATTTATAGATTAAATGATTAAAACAAAAGATTATAGATGTTTTTTAGCATAAAAGATGGACATTTTTCGCTTTGTAAACAATATTAACACGGTTATAACGTTATTTTTCCTCTGTTTTCTCGGCATATCAGTTCCGCTTCCACGTTTACCGCTGAGACATATCTTTTTAATAAGTCAACCGAGTAACCACCCGCTTCCAATAAGCCCTCCTTACCGGAATAACCATTCAGAATCATTAACAATGAAGTGGTCGACATTTCAATCTTGGTACGTTCCTCATCGCTGGTAGGCGTTCCGACACCCGCTACTCCATCCCTGTAGACTGGAAGACCGGCGATATTCAATTCACCACGTCCGATACCGTGATAAATTTCCCCCTCTTTTCCGACACCTAGTTCCAATCCGCCTACAATCTTATCCGCGTCAAATCCTCCGATAGAATAACCGCTACGGATAGAAACCAGATTGACGATATCCACCAAGGTATCTATCTTATATAAAGGAAGCCCGCGAAGTATCCGCCGTCTTAACGCCTCGGCGGAAGGGCGATACCGATTCGGGTCTTTCCCCAGACATTTATAAGCCTGACGGGTAGCGAAAATAGGAGTCCACTTATTAATATCCTCTATCTTACAGGTAGAACGGATGTCCTCCTCAACACGGGTTATTTCTTCCCAAAGTCGTTCATCGGGCTCCGTGTTCTTTACTTGGCAGGCGATAGCCAACACGTGAAGATCGGGGCAAGCCTCCGATATCTCAGATGAAAGAGTGATTGAAATCATGTCTATTATAAGTTTGAGCCAATATAACTAAGATTTTTTCAAGCATATCCCGGTAAGGATCCGGCCGCTTTTGACACTGAGGCGACGAGCGGAGAAATAATCCTCATACCGAATATAAGTACAGATGCCAGCGATCTCTATATGCCCGGAGAGCAATCCTGCCTCTAACAATTGTAAACGGTTGGTTTCCCATAGATCGATATGCGCTTTTTGAGTCTCCGCATTACGTCGAAGAATCCGCTCCATTGGGAAGCCCGCCATTTGAAAAGCTTTTACGACTTCCTCTCCCACCTCAAATGCCGCTTGACTGATAGAGGGACCTATTCCGGCAACCAATTGAGTAGGATCGCAATCGTATGCCTCGATCATCAAGCTTGCCGCCTTACGAGCTATGTGTAAAACCGTACCCCGCCAACCCGCATGGACGGCAGCTACCACTTTACGATCCGGCGCATATAACAAGACAGGGACACAATCCGCCGTAGATACGGCTACACATACATCCGGAACATTCGTCACCAAAGCGTCCACGCCTTCCAAACGTAGCTTTCGCTCTTTATCATTCAGCGAAAGGAAAGACGCGTCGATCGCCAATACTCGATCCTCATGGGTCTGATGAGGTATAACCATATTCTCTAGGGAAATCCCGACCGCATCCGAAAGAAGTTCCAAGTTCTTCCGGATGAAGCCCGGATCATCCTCGGTATAAACGCCCGGATTCATCGAAGCGTACGTTCCCGTACTCACGCCGCCATGACGTGTTGTCGTAAAATGAGAAATGTCGCGGTATCCGCTTAACCCGGAGAACCGCGACACCTCTATTTGCTTATTTTCTTGTATCTTCATCTTCATCATCGTCCCAGTATTCCTCGTATACCTCATCCGGGTCATCCTCGTCCTCATCCACGGGGAAGATGTATTCGTTGTCGTCCTCAAATTCCAACGTGCTTACATCTATATTCTTATGGACAATTCGCTCAGCCTCATGGAAATTCTCCTTATTCAGCTCTTTCCATAAAAGGTCTTTCAACTCGACAATACCCAGTCCCGTGATAGAAGATATAAAGACATACGGAATTCCCTCCGGCAAGTCTTGCGACAAAGCCTCGATCAATTCCTCATCCAGCATATCGCTCTTGGTGATCGCCAGTACACGACGTTTATCCAGCAATTCCGGATTATACTTCACTAACTCATTATGCAAGATCTCATATTCTTTCTTGATATCGTCTGCCTCAGCGGGAACCATGAACAATAACAATGAATTACGTTCGATATGACGTAAGAAACGAAGTCCCAAACCTTTTCCCTCGCTTGCTCCTTCGATAATACCCGGTATATCGGCCATTACGAACGAACGGTTATCGCGATAACTCACGATGCCTAAATTAGGCTCCAACGTAGTAAAAGGATAATTAGCGATCTTCGGTTTAGCGGCGGATACGACAGAAAGCAAGGTAGATTTACCCGCATTCGGGAAGCCTACCAAACCGACATCGGCCAGCAATTTCAACTGAAGAATCACCGTACGTTCCAATGCCGGCTCACCCGGTTGCGAATAACGGGGCGCTTGATTGGTAGCCGTCTTGAAGTTAAAATTCCCCAGACCGCCACGACCGCCTTTCAGCAACATCACTTGCTGACCATCTTCCGTAACGTCGCAAATAAACTCTCCGGTCTCAGCATCGTAAACAACCGTACCGCAAGGAACCTCGATTACTCGATCCTCCCCGTCTTTACCCGAGCTACGCTTCGCGCTACCACTCTCACCATTGGTGGCCATGATATGACGTTCATATTTCAAGTGAAGGAGCGTCCAGTAATTCCGGTTACCACGGAGATACACATGACCTCCTCTCCCTCCATCGCCCCCGTCGGGACCTCCTTTCGGAATGTATTTCTCACGACGGAAGTGAGAAGACCCTCTTCCACCCTTTCCTGAGCGGCAATAGATCTTGACATAATCTACAAAGTTCGATTCAGCCATATTGGTTTATTTCAATTATTTTACGTTATTAACCGCCTCTTTGATACGACCGAAGATTTCCTCGATTGTTCCCATCCCTTTGATGGCTACGTGCTTGCCTTCACCTACATAGTAGTCTGCCAAAGGAGCTGTTTGAGTATGGTAAACATCCAGTCTGGATTTGATCGTCTCCAAGTTATCGTCAGAACGTCCGGATACTTTACCGCGCTCCAATAAACGCTTGATCAACTCCTTTTCCTCTACTTGAAGGTTCAACATAACGGAAACGTCTGTTCCACGCTCGTTCAACATCTTCTTCAAGGCTTTCGCTTGAGGGATCGTACGAGGGAAACCATCGAAGATTACGCCCTTAGCCGGCTTCTTGCTATCCAATACATTCGCCAACATATCAACGATCAACTCGTCCGGAACCAATTGTCCCTTCTCGATATAATCCTTAGCGATCTTGCCCAGTTCAGTCTCAGCCTTCATCTCGCCACGCAATACATCGCCAGTAGAGATATGATCCAAACCGTATTCTTTAATAATCAACTCACTTTGTGTTCCCTTACCTGAACCGGGAGCACCAAAAATAACCACGTTCAACATACTATTGTTCCTTTATTATATATAATGTATACTATTTTATTCCACAACCTTGTAGATATCCTTATATGAGCGGCCCAACTCATCATAATCCAAACCATGTCCCACGATAAAATCAGCGGGTATCTGTAAGCCTACATAATCCGGAGTCAACTCGCATTTCAAGGATTCCGGCTTGAAAAGCATCGTTGCCAATCTTACATCGGCGGCACCCTCGCTCCGAAGCTTCTCCATCACGTAGCTCATCGTAAAGCCCGTATCGATAATATCCTCCAATAAGATCACCATACGTCCGCGAATATCAGCCTGCACCGGCATGATCTCATTCAATATGCCCGTACTGGAAGTTCCTTGATACGAGGAATAACGAGCGAATGTCAGCTCATACGGAACATCCAGCTCACGCATCAGCTCGGCGACAAACATAAAAGCCCCGTTTAGCACACCCACGAATAGAGGATTTTTCCCTTCCACATCCGCTTTAATCTGAACGGCCATTTTAGCGATAGCCGCCTGAATATCCGACTCCGGAATAAACAGTTCAAATTCTTTGTCTTTTAGACGAATTCTGTCCATAAATCTTTCGGTTTTCGAGGGGACAAATGTACAACTTTTTCGGCGATGCACAAAAAAGTGTAGCAACATACCAAAGTTTGTTATACATTTGTAAGCAGAATAAAACCCCAGACATCTAGAATTATGATTAAGATATTCGCTACAGACAAGGTAAAGGAGCTCGACCAATATACGATTCAACACGAGCCAATTAGTTCGATCGACTTAGTGGAGCGTGCCGCTACGACGTTCGTCCATGAGTTTTGCCGGCGCTACTCCAAGCAGGTCCGCATCGTGATTTTCGCCGGTCAAGGCAATAACGGAGCCGACGCTTTGGCCATCGCCCGCCTTTTGAACGAGGAATCATACCGGGTAGAGACGTATTTATTCAACCCGACGGAGCATCTGTCCGTAGAGTGTGAGCAAAACAAGCAGCGTCTGCTCGACATGGAACGGATCGAATTTACGGAAGTGGTCCGTGACTTTGAGCCGCCGACGCTAACCGACCGAGACGTGGTGATCGATGGCTTGTTCGGTTCGGGATTAAACCGTCCTCTCACCGGAGGTTTCGCCGCTATGGTCAATTATATCAACCAATCCGAGGCGGAAGTCGTAGCGATCGATATTCCTTCCGGCTTATTCGGGGAAGATAATCGTAAGAATGACTCGGAGGCGATCATCAAGGCCAGCTTAACCTTGACATTCGGCTTCCCGAAACTGGCGTTTCTTTTTCCGGAGAATGAGCAATACGTAGGCGAGTGGAAAATACTGGATATCGGAATCCATCCGGACGCAATTTATGAGACGGCTTCCCCTTACTCATTGGTTACGGAAGAAGATATATCCTATTCGTTAAAGTCTCGCAAACGTTTCGCCCATAAGGGAACGTTCGGACATGCTTTATTGATCGCCGGAAGTAAAGGAAAAATGGGAGCCGCCCTATTATCCGCGAAGGCATGCTTACGGAGTGGAGCCGGACTATTGACCGTGCATATCCCGACCCGAGGCGAATCAATCTTCCAGACCGCTTTCCCGGAAGCGATGTTAAGTCTAGACGCAAATCCTGATTATTTCTCTACGGTTCCTGAGATAGGTAGTTACTCCGCTGTTGGTATGGGACCGGGACTCGGACAGCATTTAGAATCCGCAGCAGCGATCGAACGTATCCTGCAATCTAGCACAAAACCAGTCGTTATCGATGCGGACGCTATTAATATAATGGCATCCAACAAGGACTTATTCAATAAGATCCCGCCACGGAGCATCCTCACTCCCCATCCGAAGGAGTTCGACCGGATAGCGGGTGAAAGCACGAACTCATACGACCGTTTGATGAAAGCGCAATCTTTCGCCGCCGAACATAAGATTTGTATCGTATTGAAAGGAGCTTATACCGCTATTTGTTCTCCGGCAGGAAACATTTATTTCAATAGTTGCGGAAATCCGGGCATGGCAACCGCCGGTAGCGGAGACGTGCTGACGGGTATCATCCTCGGCTTATTGGCGCAAGACTATTCTCCGGAAACTGCCGCTGTAGTCGGAGTATTCTTGCACGGCACAGCCGGTGATCTCGCCGCCGCTTTCCGCTCGGAAGAGAGCATGATCGCCAGCGACATCACGGATATGCTCGGAAAAGCGTTTAAGCAAATCAAATAAATCCAGCAAAAACAACGGACGTTTTTACTCTCGTTTGTTACAATTACTACCGCTATTCCATATATTATACGGACTTACAGTGTACATATAGAATGGTGGTAGTAAATTTTCATGGTACCCCAACGCCTTTTGCTATCACATTTCAACCTTTTCTTACTCACTCGATAATTGTCAGCGATATCTTTTATGACAAAGCCCTGTAAAGTAGAGTTATTGTAACTTTTAAACATGTATAGTTGTATCCCTATCATTTTATAGAAAAACACGTACATGAATTTTTTTAAACATGTACGACTTTTTTCGAAAACACGTACGTGTTTCAGCATAAACATCATGATATTTTCACAATATTGATTATCAACACTTTAAATAAAGCATTCGATTACTGGCTTATTGTAGTATTTTCTGTAAAGAAAAGCTTCAGTCGTTGATACCATAACTATTACAGCAACATTTGGCTACATCATATAATGTATTTAGTGTATCCAAATCAGATATACTGCGTTGGCGATGTTAGTATATATTACTTGGCAAAGTCAGTACTACTGCGTTTGCCGACTAATAAATGACCGATTGCCATACACTTCCGTTAAAATAAATAAAAAAGGAAAAAGAGCTTACGTATCCCTTGCCCCAGAGTTGTCTCATATATAAAACACCGACAAATTTGTATTAACAATAAAGCTATACGTACATGAAAATAACAATCGTATCGTTCGTAATGACAGCTGCTTTCGGTTTAATCGCCTGTGATAACACGAAGCATAACACATTGACCGAACAAGAGAAAGCGGAAGGTTGGGAACTTCTATTCGATGGGGAAACCTTGGATGGCTGGCGGGATTATAACGGAACCGCCTTGACCGGACCTTGGGAAGTTGTAAACGGAACCATCCAAGCGGACGGGCAAGGTAGCGATGCCAGCGGATACATCGTCACCGACAAGGCTTATGAGAATTTTGAGCTTTCGTGGGACTGGAAAATCTCGAAAGGAGGAAATAGCGGTTTATTATATCATGTGGTAGAACGTCCTCAATTCCCGGTTCCCTACGTTACCGGCCCCGAGTATCAATTGATTGATGATATCAATTTCGCGGAGCCATTGGAAGATTGGCAACGTTGCGGAGTGGATTACGCGATGTATTTACCGGACTTCAACACGATAAAAGTACATCCGGCCGGCGAATGGAACAACTCTAAGATTATTTTTGACAACGGACATGTCACCTACTTTATGAACGGGCACAAAACCGTAGAGTTCGATGCATGGTCTGATGATTGGTTCTCCCGTAAGAACAGCGGTAAATGGGCGAACGCTCCTGAATACGGATTAGCGCATAAAGGCTTGATTTGTTTGCAAGACCACGGTTATCCCGCATGGTTCCGTAATATCAAGATCAAGGAACTTCCCCGCAAGACACGAGAGGCTCGTTTATTCAACGGCGAGGACATTACGAACTGGGATAAATACGGCACAGAATTATGGTATGTAAAAGATGGTTTATTAATATGCGAAAGTGGCCCGGATAAACAATACGGCTATCTAGCCACCCGGGAATATTACGACGATTTTGACCTTACCGTGGAATTTAAACAGGAAGCGGATGGTAATTCTGGCGTATTTATTCGTTCCTTTGTAGAAGAAAAAGATGTAAAGGTAAACGGCTGGCAAGTGGAAGTCGCCCCCAAAGGCTTTGACACGGGCGGTATCTACGAATCCTACGGACGAGGATGGTTGATACAGATCCCGGACGAGAAGGAGAACATCCTAAAACAAGGAGAGTGGAACACGATGCGTATCCGGGTACAAGGAGATAATGTACAGACTTGGCTCAACGGAGAGGAGATGGTAAACATCCGGGATGAAAAGATCGGAGCCGGTCAAGGGCGCATCGCATTACAAATACATGATGGTGGCGGCATCAAGGTTCTTTGGCGCAACCTTCATTTACAAACATTATAGAATTATCGTTTTCTTAAAATTTAATAGTTATGAAAAACATTTCGAGAAGAAGTTTCCTCAAGACCGGAGCCGTAGCGGCAGCCGGACTAACGATCGTTCCGGGTTCCGTGCTCGGTAAATCCTTTGGCTATACAGCTCCTAGTGACAAACTGAATATCGCGGGTATCGGTGTCGGCGGTATGGGACGTCGTAACCTCGCCAACATGAACACGGAGAATATCGTAGCTTTATGCGATGTAGATTGGCACTATGCGGACAAGACCTTCAAGGACTATCCGAAGGCTAAACGCTTTAAAGACTGGCGTGTCATGTTCGATGAGATGGGTAAGTCCATCGACGCGATTATGGTAGCCACCCCAGACCATACACATGCCGGCGTGACCGCCCACGCAATCACGCTAGGCAAGCATTGCTATACGCAAAAACCGCTTACCCACTCCGTTTACGAATCGCGTTTGCTTACCAAACTGGCGAAGAAATATAAGGTAGCCACCCAAATGGGTAACCAAGGTAACTCATTCGACTGGTGCCGGCAGATCGCGGAGTGGATACAGTCTGGCGTAATCGGCGATGTATATGAGGTACATTGTTGGACAGACCGCCCCATCTGGCCCCAAGGCTTGATGAAGCCGAACGATACCCCGAAGTGCCCGAAGACACTGGATTGGGATTTATGGATCGGCCCGGCTCAAAAGCGGCCTTATAATCCGGTCTATACCCCTTGGAACTGGCGTGGATGGTGGGACTTCGGAACCGGGGCCTTGGGCGATATGGCTTGCCATATCATGGACCCGTTGTATTGGGCACTCGACTTAAAATATCCGACCAGCGTAATCGGCAGCTCGACTTTGAGTAATCTGTACTCCCCTCCTCACGCACAGATCGTAACGTATACATTCCCCGCACGTCCGCCCAAAGGAAATGTCAAGATGCCGGAAGTAAAAGTCTATTGGTACGATGGTGGCTTGATGCCTCCCCGTCCGGAAGAATTGAAAGACGGGCAGATGATGGGCGACGAGAACGGCGGTATCATCTTCATCGGAACGAAAGGAAAGATCATGACAGGCTGTTACGGAATGAACCCGACCTTATTACCGGTTTCCGACATGGAACATTTCAACCAGCCCAAACCGACGATCCCGAGAGTGAAAGGTGGCAATGGAGACATATGGTCTACCAACGCCCATGAGCAAGACTGGATCCGTGCATGTAAGGAATCCCCGGAAAATCGTACGGAAGCCTCATCCAACTTCCAGTTCTCCGGTCCGTTCAACGAGATGGTCGTGATGGGAGTCTTGGCCGTTCGCCTCTCCGGACTGCAAGGTTTGCATCGTGAGTTGCAATGGGATGGAGAGAATATGCGGTTTACGAACATCTCCCCGAACGATAAGATCAAGATCGTCACGGTGGATGATTTCAAGGTAATTGACGGAGATCCGCGTTTCGACCGTCGCTTCGCCGAGTTTAACGCTGCGGAGATGGCCAACGAATGGATCAAGCATACGTATAACAACGGTTTCTCTTTGCCGGATATGCCAAGATAAACCTTTTAATAACAACCGAATATGATAAGACATATCTATAAAATAATGATAGCGATCGTTTGCTGCCTATTGGCTATTCCAACCGAAGCGCAAACGAAGGCCGAGAAGAACGGATGGCGTCTAGGGATGCAATCCTATAGTTTCCACCTGTTCCCTTTGACGGAAGCTCTCGATAAGACACAAGAACTGGGATTGAAATACATCGAGATTTATCCCGGCCATAAGCTCGGTGGTAAATGGGGAGATAAAGTATTCGATTTTAACCTCGATGCACAAACTCAGAAAGAGATCAAGGAGCTTGCGGCATCCAAAGGTATCAAGATCGTAGGAACCGGGGTGTATGTAGCCGAAAAGTCGTCCGATTGGGAAAAGATGTTCAAATTCGCGAAAGCGATGGACCTAGAGTTCATTACTTGCGAACCGGCTTTAAGCGATTGGGACCTGGTAGAAAAATTGTCCAAGCAATACAACATTAAGATCTCCGTCCATAATCACCCGCAGCCTTCCGAGTATTGGAAACCGGAGAACTTGTTGAAAGCCATTTCCGGACGCAGCCACTTGCTAGGTTCTTGTTCAGATGTGGGGCATTGGCGTCGGGAGGGGCTAAACCAGATTGATTGCTTAAAGCAACTCAAAGGTCGAATCATCTCTTTGCATTTCAAGGATATCGCCCCGAAAAAAGCAGGAGAGAATGAGCAGCACGACGTGATCTGGGGCACAGGCATCCTAGATGTAAAGGAAATGTTGAAAGAACTCAAATCCCAGAATTTCAAGGGAGTATTCTCTATCGAGTATGAATACAACTGGGAAAACTCAGTACCGGATATTAAAGAATGTATCCAATATTTCAATAAAACCGCAAACGAAATCTTATAATAGGGTTAGCATTAATTGACAGGCAGTAAGCGTATAGGCCCAAGGAATGTTCTCCTTGCCTATACGCTCCACCTTTCTAATAATACACGGGAATAAAATGGCATCTGACAACAAAATAATCGAATTGATCAAACAAGGAGATATAGCCGCCTTTAATACCCTGTTCAAGTCTGTTTATCTCCAACTTTATATACATTGCCGAAAATTTATCCCCGACCCGGAAGACGCAAAAGACATCTTACAAAACGTCTTCCTCCGCTTCTGGGAAAAGCGTGAGAACATCGATATTCACACGTCTTTAAACGCTTATTTATACAGGGCTATACAGAACGAATGCCTCAATTACCTTCGTTCTACCGGAACTCCCTATCTGATTAGCCATAATTAATAAATTTAAGATTAATAATAAGATCTAACAATGTTACGTTTTTATCCGTATTACACTAAAAATCATCCATTTCTCATAAGCAAGACTGTTTTTAAGATTAATAATTCAATGATTTATTATTTGATTACTATAGTATCTTTCAGTATTTGATAGCGAATGCCCGTATTCGTCTTTATCACATTGAGAATCTCCGATAAATCTTCGTTGTTACGGAAACTTCCGCTAAACCTTAATTTTTTTATCCCTTGATTTTCATAACGAAATACAACGTTATAGTTCCTTTCCAACAACTTTGTTATATCTTGCAGATACATCATTTCAAAAGACAAGAAACCTCCTCTCCATTGAGCGAATAGTTTCTTATCGTAAGGTACTACTTCTATCTTATTTCTACTTTTATCATAAACCGCCACTTGGTTAGGCTCAAGTAAGACCTCTTGTTTAGTCAACGTAGGTTGTACGGCGACCTTTCCATTGAACAAAGTTGTGGTTAGTTGCGAGTCTTCCATATAAGCGGAAACATTAAAGGCCGTACCAATCGCTTTCACATCGATACCGTTTGCCTTTACAACAAATGGTAAGTCTTTATTCTTTGCGACTTCAAAATAAGCTTCTCCATCCAAATAAATGCTACGATTGGAATGGCCATAGTTCTCCGCATATTCTAAAGTTGTACAAGAGTTAAGCCAAACCCTCGTACCATCCGGTAATTGCAAATAGCTCTTCTCACCTTTGCTCGTTACTAATTTATAATTTCCAACTGTCGATAAGTTCTCTTGATTCGTAAGATACAACGTTGATAGTGAAATACCTATACCCAAAAGCACAGCAGCGGCATATTTCATGTATTGAAGGAATAGCCTTCTTGTTTTCATTTTGGAAATAGTTTTTTTCTCTATGGATGAAAACAAACGCTCCCACTCCCTATCAACATCTACTTCGTCTTTGAGACTTTCCGCAATTATATTTTTTATATATTCTTTCATTGTTTTTTCTCGATTCTATATGTATGACACTTCAAAACGATGTGCTACTTACAAGATTGATAGATTTTTGTATTATATTTTTTCAAGAAACCAGATAGTCTTTCAATCTACTTTTCAAAATCTTAAGGGCTCTATATATCTGTGTTTCCACTGTACGGACGGAGATAGCCAATTTATCTGCGATCTCTTGGTTCTTGAGTCCATTTATACGACTCAATTTAAAAATGGATTTACATTGATCTGGTAATTCCTCTATCGTATTTTCCGTGATTCGTTCTATTTCAAAAATACTAAGTATCGAATAAGGATCATTATCTTCCACAGCCTCTTGTTTATCCATCTCTGATATTTCATATCGGGGAATGTCAATGGTTCCGGTAGAACTAATTACAGAACCCTGAAAAAATCATTATTTTTAGGTTTGTGCTTAACCTTTTTCCAGCCGTACACAGTAGCGGCATCAGCACAAATTATATCCTTAAATATCACAAAAGGAACTATCACTGAAGTTTTTAAGGCGATTGAAGACCAAAGTGAATATAAATTCTTTTATAATGACAATCAAATCAATTTGAATAAACGGGTTGATGTCAATATCCATGAAGAATCCATAGAACAAGTATTAAACAATGTCTTTAGAGGTACGGATATTACGTATAAGATCGTCAAGAATCACGTAGTACTTACCAACAAGACCATGAAAGATACGGAGTTGCCATCCACCAACCAAAATCGCAAACGGCTAACCGGACAAGTAGTAGGACAAGATGGGGAGCCTCTGATCGGAGTAAACGTTGTAGTGAAAGGTACGACAATCGGATCTATGACCGATATGGACGGAAACTACATTCTAGAGAATGTTCCCTCCAACGCTACCGTTGAATTCTCGTACATCGGCTATCTCCAACAAAGTATCAACATAGGCAATAAAAGTAACCTCAACGTCACTTTAGCGGAAGACACTCAAAAGTTGGATGAGGTAGTAGTTGTTGGTTACGGTTCCTTCAAGAAAAGAGATTTAACCGGAGCTGTTTCTCAAGTAAAAGGAGATGAGATCTCGAACCTACCGCTTCGCAGCGCTGCCGACGCCTTGCAAGGAAAAGCAGCCGGTGTAACCATAACATCTAGTTCCGGTAGCCCAGGTTCACTCGGTAATGTCCGTATCCGTGGTGTCGGTACTATCAATAATAATGATCCGTTGTATGTAGTAGATGGTCTACCTCAAGGTGATATCGGTTGGTTAAATGCCCGTGATATCGAGAGCATAGAGGTATTGAAAGACGCTTCCGCACAAGCGATCTATGGTGCCCGTGCTGCCAACGGTGTGATCCTAGTGTCCACAAAGCGAGGAGCTTCCGGCGAGAGTTACCGAAGCAACATCGAGTTTGATATGAACATTGGTTTCCAAGATGTAGTGAAAACGTATGACATGCTAGACGCCGAAGGTTTCATGGAATATAAGAACCGGGCTTACGCCGCATCCGGGAAAGCCTTGATCGATGATTTCGCCACATCAGAGAAGCGAGAGCAGATCCTTACTTTCCTAGGGAAAAACGGAGGACGATCCGGTACGGATTGGTGGAAAGAGAGTACCCGTAAACCCAAGGAAGCTATCAGTCAGAATTACAACCTAGCTTTCTCTGGAGGTATGAAGAAACTCAGATACCGTGCTAGCTTTGGCTATATGGATCAACAAGGAATCTTGAAAGGTTCCGACTATGAACGCCTCTCCGGTCGATTGAACGTAGACTCTGAGGTAACCAAGTGGTTGAACCTCTCCGCAAATGTGAACGTCACGTACGAATCCAGGCGCAACCTAGATGAGAATAACTCTTACACAGCAACCGTGTTCAGTACCCTTGCGGCAGACCCAATCACTCCGGTATATCGCGACAACCTAGTGGATATCCCAGATTTCTTGCAAAACCGGATTATGGGTGGTTATGAGCCGACCAATCCTTGGTCTCGCTATACAGGCGTGATTTACTCAAACAAACCGAACACGGTTGGACAGGTAGACCGCTCCGCATTAAATCAATGGCACGGGATCGCCACGAAAAGTAATATCTCCGGCGAAGTCAAGTTGTTACCCTTCTTAACCTTCAAATCCAGTATCGCTCTTGACTTAGTCCGTAACCAAAGCGACTCTTTCCGTCCTTCTTACTATCTGGATGGAGATGAGTACTCCACTTATGCGGGCGCCAGTCGGAGCGTAGCGAATAAAGATTACTGGGTATTCGACAATTACCTAACTTACAATCAAAAATTCGACAAACATGCGGTAACAGCCATGGTCGGTACCTCCGCGGAGAAAGAACGCTACGAAGAGATCTACGCCTATAAAGAAGGACAGGTCAACAACAACCCGAACCAGCAGATCATCAACGCCGGTACCATGAATCCCGCCGCATCAGGCTACTACGCCACAAGTACGCTGAATTCTTATTTCGGTCGTGTATTTTATTCCTTTGACAACCGTTATATGATCACAGCCAATATCCGTTGGGATGGATCCTCTAAATTTGCGGATGGTAATCGCTGGGGTTGCTTCCCCTCCGTATCCGCCGGTTGGAATTTCTCGGAAGAGAGCTTCATGAATAACCTTGAGTGGCTGTCACAAGGTAAGTTAAGAGCAGCTTGGGGTGAGATCGGTAACCAGACTATCTCCTCCGGAGCCTATATGAATACATTCGGAAATGGTAGCTACTACCTCTTCGGTAATCCGTATCAGACGAACTTGTATGCCGGACGTACGCAGGTGGGTAATCCGGATCTGAAATGGGAGACTACTCGCCAACTGGACTTCGGATTGGATTTGGCCTTTTTCCAAGGTTCCTTGAGAGCAACCTTCGACTACTTTGACCGTCAGACAAGTGATATGTTGGTGCAAGTACCCGTGCCCAGTTCACTAGGATTCCCCAACACGCCGTGGATGAATGCCGGTAGCGTAAGCAATAAAGGTTTTGAAGTAACGCTAGGATACGACGGTAAGATCGGGAACGACTTCCAATATCATATCAACGGAAACGTATCCACCTATAAAAATAAGGTAAAAAGCCTAGGCAGTGGAGCGAATATTCCGGGTAAAGGCATCCATCTAGGATACTTCTCCTATACGATGACAGAGCCAGGACAACCGATCGGTTATTTCTACGGATATAAAACCGATGGTGTCTTCCAGACCCAAGAAGAGATCGACAACTACAAGAACAACGGTCAAATGGTAATGCCAAACGCAAAGCCGGGCGACTTAAAGTTCCAAGATTTAAACAAAGATGGTAAACTAGACGACGAAGACCGCACGATGACAGGAAATCCTCATCCAGACTTCACCTTTGGTTTGACCTTAGGCGCAGAATGGAAAGGATTCGACATTTCCGCCTTCTTCCAAGGATCAGTCGGCAACGACATCTTAAACATATTGAAATATGACATCTATTCAGGTACCGGTTGGTACAATGCTCCGAAAGATATATTAACAACCTACTGGAACGGACCAGGTAGTACAAACGAGAACTTCGCAATCGATGCGGATAGCCGCATGAACTTGGAAATGTCCGATTGGTATGTGGAAAACGGTTCTTATGTTCGTTTGAAGAACCTGACAATCGGTTATACGCTTCCGTCCGAATGGACTAAGAAGATCACGATCAACAACCTTCGTTTCTTTGTTGCCGCACAGAACTTATTCACGATCACCGGTTATTCCGGACTAGATCCTGAGATCGGAGAGATCAATAACTCGCCTCTTTACAAAGGCTGTGATATGGGATTCTATCCGCAACCGCGTACATTCATGTTCGGTCTTAGTTTGAAATTATAATCTTAAAATGAATTATTATGAAATCTATAGTTAACATAGGGAAATTACTTGTATCGATCGCATGCGTCGGTGCCCTTACGACAAGCTGTAACAGCGACTTTCTAGACCGCCCGCCATTGGGAACATTGGATGAGGTAACTTATCTGAGTACCAAGGATGCCGGCTACAAACTTTTGGTCAATTGCTATCAGCCCTTACAGGATAGCTGGAACTATCAGGACATGAAATTTGTCTTGGGAGATCAATTGAGTGATGACTGCTCCAAAGGCGGCTCTGATGCAGGAGACCGCGTTCGTATCACGGAAATCGCCCGCGGAACACCAATGGCGACTAATCAAGTCTTGTCCGACCTTTGGACTCATCGCTACCAAACAGCGATCTCAGCCTGCAACGTATTCCTGTCGCTAATCACACCTGAATCAGAATTGATCGATGATGCCGGAGGCTTGGTCAGCACAGAAACCAAACAGCGATGGATCGCAGAGGCTCAATTCATGCGTGCGTTCTATTACTACGACCTAGCTACAATCTTCCAGAATATTCCACTAATTGACAAGCCCATGGAAGTCGTCGACAAAAGTACGATCACGAAATCCAGCAAGGAGGAGGTCATGAACTTTATCCTGAAAGACCTGAACACCGCAATTGCCGAACCTAATCTACCTAATGCAAAAAGCCTTCCAACCAGCGAGATTGGGCGAATCACCAAAGAGGCCGCCATGGCTTTCCGTGCTAGGGTATTGATGTTCTACGGCAACTACGGAGAGGCTCTGAAAGACCTGAAGGCAGTTGTCGAATCCGGAAGCTATGAATTAGTAGATGACTACGAGAAGCTATTCAATAGCGCTACAGAGGGCTATATGTCAAAAGAGTCCGTCTTCATCACCCTGCGCTCTTACATTCCTAGCTACACTGGCGGTAGCGTTTGTCCACAAATGAATGTCGGTCGCGGTATTGCCGGCGGATGGGGCGGCGAGTGTCCGACGAAGGATTTGGTAGACGAATATGAGGTAGGCGATCCACGCTTGGTACACACGGTATTGTCATCCGGCGATATATTCGTCAAGAACGATGGTTCCGAAGAGGTACACGACTATTCCGGCTACGACAATTTCCCACAGCAACACAGCCGCAAGCAGTATCCAGACTTCTCCAGACGGCCACTAAACGATTTATTGAACACAGATTGGACCCACTATCACATCCGCTATGCCGATGTATTGCTGATGTACGCTGAGTGCCTGATCGAGACGGATGGCGACAAACAACTGGCGGCCGACCTGATCAACCAAGTACGTTACCGTGCCTTCGTGACAACCTCCTTGACAGATAGCTACGCAAAATACCGTAAGTTCAATCTCAAGGAGAGCGATCGAGTGACCGAGGATACTTTCAACGCTAAGTATAAAGTGAAAGCTTCCGATGATCTGCGTGCCGCCGTTCGCCACGAACGCCGTATCGAACTTGCAGGCGAGGGATTACGCTTCTACGACTTAATTCGCTGGGGCACCTTCGTATCTACGATGCAGAAATTCGGCAAGACTGATGAGGGCAAGTATTCCGGTGCCGGGACACTCGTCACCGATAAGACATACCCCTACCCGATTCCACAAAGCGAGATCGACTATGTAGGAGGCGCATTAACACAGAACGATAATTATTAATCTTCAATTTTTATAACTGTAGCCCCCCGCAGACAGTCCTTTCTTGTTGTCTGCGGGGGTTTCTATTCACGAAATACCTTAGAAATCCATGAAACGAATCTTATTTCTCCTAACCATCGCCCTCCTAAATTTGGGAAGTGGCCTATGCAAGACACGACAATCGTTAAGAATCATGAGCTACAACATCCGCATCGGGATCGGTATGGACCAACAGACCAATTTGAAGCGAATCGCTGAAGTGATCAACAAGGTCCAGCCGGACTATGTCGGGCTACAAGAGGTGGACAGTGTATGCGAACGCTCTGGATGGATCAACCAATATGCAGAATTGGCACGGTTGACCGGCATGTATCCAATCTTCGCACCCGCCACAGAACGTTCTAAGGGATTATACGGAATCGCCGCACTCTCCCGCAAGAAACCTCGCAGCTACCAATACATACCCCTGCCGGGAAAGGAAGAGCCACGTACCTTCCTTTGTCTCGAATATCCGAACTATACCTTGTGTAACACACATTTCTCGCTCGACCCAGACTCTCGCCTGGCCTCTATACGACTCATCAATGAGACGATGAAAAGAGAAAACAAACCAATCCTGATCACCGGAGACTTCAACATGGAGCCAGACTCTAAAGAATTCAAGGCGATGAAACAAACGTGGAGGCTCTTATCCGACCCTACGTTAGAGACCTACCCCTCGGATCATCCCCGCTTGCGTTTAGATTATATCTTCGGCGACCTAAAGCATGAATTTAGGATTATCAACGACCAAGTGATCGATATCCAGTCGTCCGATCACCTGCCGATCTATATAGACGTGCTATTTTAAGCTTTCTCCCCGGACATCCTCAGAATCCCGAACAATACGAATCTAGAAATTCTTAACGTTGTCCGGGATTTTCATGCAATAAGAATGCTTCCAATTGGTTTTAAGCAAAATATTTCCTAGTTTTGCGCAATAATATTACAGAATTAAAATAAACTGGGATATGAAGAATATAATCATTATAGCTAGTTTACTCCTCGGAATGCCGCTTATGGCACAAACCAAGGTGGTAAAAAAGAACGCCGTAAAAGCAAATAATTTCGGAATCACCTACTCGTTGCCCAAGACCTCGCTAGTCGTAGACGCCGAAGTGACGAAAGTAACTTGTAAAGCCGGGCCTTACTACCAATATGCAGAGAAGTATCTAGGCGTAAAGGATGCAGTCACGGAAGACAAGGTTTATTTCGATCTCGGAAAAATCAGTCTGATCAACCGGGGATTACCCGATGCGGATAATACCTATATCGTAGAATTCAAGCAAGGTACGGTCGCCCCTTACGCTTATCTTACCGAAGATGGATTATTATGCTCGATAAACGCAGAATATACGCCTGTTGAATCCGAGCTAGATGCTGTAAAGAAAAATAAAGGTCCTCAGCAAAAAGTGACAGACGCTTCCGTTTTCTCGGAGGAATTACTAATGGCAGGCTCCACCGCCAAACAAGCGGAGGTGGCCGCTAAACAAATTTACCGTATCCGGGAAAGCCGTTTGAACATCTTGACCGGCGAGGCGGATAATTTACCCCCCGATGGTGAAGCCATGAAACTGGTGATCCAGCAATTGGAGGAGCAAGAAAAAGCATTAACAAACCTATTCACCGGAATCTTGACCAAAGAAACCGAGCATTATGAGGTAAGCATTATCCCTCACGACAACCTAGACAAAGAAGTATTGTTCCGTTTCTCCAAGCAGCTAGGTATCGTAGACGCTGACGATTTGGGCGGTACCCCTGTCTATATGAACTTGAAAGCGACAGAAAGAGCTCCGATCCTTGATGCCAAGGAAGCCGAGAAGAAAGACAAATCATTGAAAGGAATCGTCTACAATGTTCCGGGAAAAGCCAGCATAGAAATACTAATGAACAAAAAAACACTCTACAAAGGAGAGGCCCAAATCACTCAATTCGGAACACGGGAAGGATTAGCCCCTGTTATGTTTGAGGATAAGAAAGCCCCTGTCAAGGTTCTTTTCTATCCGGAAACCGGCGCCATAAAGCAAATTATTCAATAAGTATAAACTAATATTATCTAAAACACATGTTACAAGGACAACCTAAAGGTCTCTATGCCCTAGCACTCGCAAACACGGGCGAACGCTTCGGTTATTACACGATGCTTGCGATTTTCACATTATTCTTGCAAGCGAAATTCGGCTATACGGCCGCTGAGACATCAACGATTTTCGCTAGCTTCTTAGCGTTCGTGTATTTTATGCCATTGATTGGCGGTATGATGGCCGATAAGTTCGGTTATGGAAAGATGGTTACCTCGGGTATCATCATCATGTTTGTCGGTTATCTTTTATTAGCCATCCCAACAGATGCCGCCTCGGGAAAAATCATGATGTTCGGCTCGCTAGCGCTAATCGCTTGCGGTACCGGATTATTTAAAGGTAACTTACAAGTGATGGTAGGTAATCTTTATGATGCCCCGGAATATAGAAGTAAACGTGACCAAGCCTTTAGTTTGTTTTATATGGCGATCAATATCGGTGCCATGTACGCACCTACGGCTGCCACTAAAATGACAGACTGGATGTTGGGTAAGTATAACCTTTTCTACGAGTCACAAATTCCGGCACTCGCTCACCAATTCTTAAACGGAACAATCTCCGCAGAGAACAAAGAGGCACTCGCCGCTCTGCAAAGCGCACAAGGTTTCACTGGCGATATGGCTACGTTCTGTTCCACGTATATCGAGAAGTTGTCCGAGGCATACAACTATGGATTCGGCGTAGCTTGTATCTCATTGATCATATCGATGGCTATCTATATGGGATTCCGCTCTACCTTTAAGCATGCGGATGTCAATACCAAACAAGCACAGGCTTCCCACGCTCCGCAAGAGGAATTGTCACCTGCCGAGACGAAACAACGTATCACCGCCTTGCTGCTGGTATTCGCCGTGGTATTGTTCTTCTGGATGGCTTTCCATCAAAATGGTCTGACAATGACGTTCTTTGCTCGCGACTATACGGCCAACCAAGTGACCGGACTGGATCGTATCGGCTTTGATGTGATTAACTTAACATTATTGGTTATCGCCGTGTATGGAGGATTCGCTATCGCACAATCCACAACGAGCAAAGGTAAGACGATCGCCAGCATCGTGACCGTGGGCGCATTAGCCGCTCTAGGTATCAAATATATGGCTCTGCCGGAAACCGTAACGATCCTTCCGCAGACCTTCCAGCAATTTAACCCGTTCTTCGTGGTTGTATTGACTCCGGTATCGTTGGCGATCTTTGGTTATCTGGCTAATAAGAAGAAAGAGCCGTCCGCTCCTCGTAAGATCGGATTGGGTATGATGATCGCCGCTTGCGGTTTCTTGATCTTGGCGATCGGTTCTATGGGCTTGCCTACACCGGACGCTTTAGCGGCGGATAGCAAATTGCAGGTATTGGTTTCTCCGAACTGGTTGATCTCAACTTATCTGGTATTGACCTTCGCCGAATTATTGCTTTCTCCGATGGGTATCTCTTTCGTATCCAAAGTGGCTCCTCCTAAATACAAAGGTATGATGATGGGTGGTTGGTTCGTGGCTACGGCTATCGGTAACTATCTGGTCGCTATCATCGGTTATTTGTGGGGAAGCATGCAATTATGGATGGTATGGAGCGTGTTGATCGTTCTTTGCTTACTGTCTGCGTTGTTCATGTTTTCTATCATGAAGAAACTGGATAAAGTGGCTTGACAATTGAGAATTGAGAATTGAAAATTAGAGGATGAGGAAGTCGTATACATATCGTTCGCAGGCACTCCGTTTCAGAAGATGGAGCCGGAAGGCGTATGCGGCTTTCATCAGTATACAGAGGGCTGTTACGATCGGACAATTATCCTTTTCCGTAGCCGATCGCTTCGAGAAAAAGAACCAGTCTTTACATACCGGTATCGGTACGTTCACGGACGGATTTTTCGAAGAGGATAACGAGGAGAGGGAGAATACCGAGGAGAACAAACGGAGCCTCGCGGTATCGCATGGACTGTTTACGGCATTACTCCCGGTATTAGTATCAAATGAGATCGCTCATCCGGCTCATCGTGTAGCTCACTATACATTATATAATATAGTAAAGGCGGGAAGTATCCGAAAGAATACTTCCCGCCTTTCTTATTTCCATCCGGTTGTAGAGACGGGGCGTGCCCCGTCTCTACAACTGGGTATATATATACACGGAATTATTAAATGAGAGAAAATGACAATAGAAGAAGCAAAGCAGTACATCCTAGAGGGTGGGAAAATTACTGAGGAACAGGCTTTAAGCTTGGCGAATCACCCGGACAAAGAGGCGCTTTACAAGGCCGCCCACCAAATCACCCGCCATTTTATGGGGAATAAGTTCGACACTTGTTCCATCATCAACGCCAAAAGCGGTAATTGCAGCGAGGATTGTAAATGGTGCGCGCAGTCGGGACATTACAAGACCCTCGTAAACTTATATCCTTTGCTTCCGCCCAAGGAATGTGTCTATCATGCGGTATATAACCGGAAACAGGGTATCCGGCGTTTTGCCTTGGTGACTAGCGGTAAGCGAGTATCGGATAAAGAATTGGAACAGATCACCGATACGATCCGGCAAATCAAGCGGCAAAGCGATATTAAATGCTGTGCCTCCATGGGATTGCTAACCCGCTCCCAACTCCAATCGCTTTACGATAGCGGAGTGGAGAATTATCACTGCAATATCGAGACCGCCCCTTCCTATTTCCGTCAACTCTGTTCCACGCATACGATCGAGCAGAAGATGGAAACCATCCATACCGCCCGGGAAATCGGTTTCCGTATCTGCTGCGGTGGCATTATCGGCATGGGCGAGACGATGGAGGAGCGAATCGAGATGGCTTGTTTCTTACAGAAAGAAGGTGTCTTATCCATCCCTCTCAATTTATTACAGCCGATACCGGGAACTCCTATGGAGAATACACAGATCCTAGAAGAAGAGGAATGGCTAACAACGATCGCCCTTTTCCGCTTGATCAATCCGAACGCATTTCTCCGCTTCTCCGGCGGACGGGCACAATTAAGCGAGGCCACGCAACGGAAATCCCTATATATAGGGATTAACTCCGCGATCATCGGAGACTTATTAACGACTATCGGAAGCAAGGTAGAGGAAGACAAAGTCTTATTTACCTCCGAAGGCTATTCACTCACCGAAAACACCGATTGGGAAAAATGACAACAACCGAACTTTTACAATACGACCGGGATCATCTATGGCATCCCTACACCTCGACCATCGATCCACTTCCCGTCTATCCGGTATCCAAAGCGGAGGGCGTAACGATAACCCTTGCGGACGGCAGGGAGCTAATAGACGGAATGTCTTCTTGGTGGGCGGCAGTCCACGGATACAACCATCCGGTACTTAACGCGGCGGCTAAAACCCAACTGGATAAGATGAGCCATATCATGTTCGGGGGATTCACGCACGAGCCGGCTGTCGAGTTGGCCGCTAAATTACTACCGCTATTGCCCCCTTCCCTAGAAAAGATATTCCTAGCGGATAGCGGCTCGGTCGCCGTGGAGGTAGCCTTAAAGATGGCGATCCAATACTGGCAGTCCAAAGGCATACCGGGAAAACATACCTTCGCCACGATCCGTAGCGGTTATCACGGGGATACTTGGCACGCCATGTCGGTATGCGATCCGGTGACAGGTATGCATGGGATCTTCTCCGGAAGCCTACCCATCCAATACTTCATACCTCAACCTTCGGTCCGATTCGGCGAGGAATGGAGAGAGGAGGCCATGGCTCCCTTGCGGGATTTACTAGAGCGGCATGCCGACGAGATCGCCGCCTTGATCTTGGAACCGGTCGTACAGGGGGCAGGAGGTATGTATTTCTACTCCCCCACTTTCCTCATTCGTGCCCGGGAACTTTGCGAGCGGTATAACGTCTTATTGATATTCGACGAGATAGCGACAGGCTTCGGGCGTACCGGAAAGTTGTTCGCATGGGAACATGCGGGAGTCGAACCCGATATCATGTGTATCGGAAAGGCATTGACGGGAGGTTATCTTACGCTTTCCGCCACGATCACGACAAAGCCGATAGCCGACACGATCTGTTCCGGCGAGGCGGGATGCTTTATGCATGGACCTACGTTTATGGGAAATCCCTTGGCATGCGCTATCGCTTCGGCCTCGATCTCTTTATTGATCGCCAGTCATTGGCAGGAGAAAGTGAAGCTTATAGAGGAACAATTGCGGGCGGAGTTAGCGCCAGCCGCCAAGCTGCCTGAAGTCGCTGAGGTACGGGTATTGGGGGCGATCGGGGTTATCGAGATGAAGCATCCGGTGGATATGGCGGTATTGCAACGTCGATTCGTAGAGGAAGGGATATGGGTACGTCCATTCGGACGGCTGGTTTATCTCATGCCTCCTTTCGTTATCTCCACGTATGAACTATCCAGACTAACCTCCGGATTATTGAGAGTATTAACGCATAATTAACATATCTACAACCGGGTAATATATAGATATATGAAATCATATAACGAGCAACTTACGGCTTTACGAGCCTCCGGGAATCTTAGGCACCTACCGGAAGTCGAGCATCAAGGAATATGGATATTAAAAGAGGGAATGCGTATGCTGAATCTCTCTTCCAACGATTATCTTGGATTAGCCAGCCGGCAGGATTTACAAGAGGAGTTTCAAGCATCCACACAAGACCGCTTCTATCCCTACTCCTCCTCATCATCCCGCTTGCTAACGGGTAATTTCTCCGTATATACGAAACTGGAGAAACAGATCGCCCGCTCCTTCGACCGGGAAGCCGCATTGATCTTCAATAGCGGCTATCATGCCAACACCGGAATCCTCCCGGCCTTAACCGATAAACAGACCTTATTACTCGCCGACAAGCTGGTGCACGCCAGCATCATCGATGGCATCTTGTTGAGTGGCTCCCCATTCCTCCGTTACCGCCACAACGACTATGACCAACTGGAACGCCTCGTACAAAAGAACGCCTGTCAATACGAGACGATCATCATCTTGACCGAAAGCATTTTCAGCATGGACGGGGATGTAGCGGATTTAAACCGCCTGATAGCTATCAAAAGGCAATATCCCAATATCCTATTGTACGTAGACGAGGCTCATGCCATCGGAGCCCGTGGAAAGACGGGGCTAGGTATCGCCGAGGAACAAGGCTGTATCCAAGAGATCGATCTATTGGTCGGTACTTTCGGCAAGGCGTTAGCATCTATGGGGGCCTATTTGGTTTGTTCCCATACGATACGGGAATATCTGGTCAATACGATGCGACCGCTCATATTCAGTACGGCCCTGCCACCGTTCCAAATCGCATGGACTTCCTTCATCTGGGAGCAACTCCCCTCGTTCACGAAGGAACGGGAGAATCTTCTAGCGTATAGCCGATTGTTAGCGGAAGCTTTAACGAGCAAAGGTGGCGAGATCAGCCAAAGCCACATCATCCCTTTCATCGTGGGAGAGAGCGAGGATTGCGTACGGAAAGCGGAAGAGCTACAACGAAAAGGCTTCTACTGTCTCCCGGTTCGCCCGCCGACAGTGCCCAAAGGTACCTCCCGTATCCGCTTCTCCCTTACGGCAAACCTCACGATAAAAAATATGCATCAACTGATTGTAGAGACGGGGCGTACCTCGTCTCCCACCGGGACACGCCCCGTCTCTACCCCCCCGGATAGAGAACTGGATAGATAGTATGTATATAAATTGAATTGATAGTATGTATATAGATAAGATAATAAATAAGCGATCCCCTAGTCTGATCCTCTGTCTCGCCGGCTGGTCCACCTCGCCGGAGCTTTTCCGCCATCTGGAAGTACCGGAGCAGACAGACCTATGGATTGCCTACGATTACAGGACGCTCGGGTTCGAAGAGACGTTCGCCCCCTATAAGGAGGTGCATCTGGTCGCTTGGTCTTTAGGCGTATGGGTAGCCACCCGGCTCTGGGCAGGCCACCGATCCTTTACCACGGCGACCGCCCTGAACGGTACCCCTTTTCCCATGCACGATACGCTAGGCATCCCGACCGCAATCTTCGAGGGAACCCTCCATCATATCAGCGAGGAAGGCATGCGTCGCTTTAACCGCAGGATGTGCGGAGACAAGGAGACATTCAATCGCTATTCGGAACTCTCACCACGTCCGCTGGAAGAGATCAAGGAGGAACTGGAATCTCTATATAATCAGATCCTCCCGGAAAAGCTCGAATCAGCCGATCCGCGGATATCCGCCTTCTGGGATCAAGCCATCCTGTCCACCGAAGATAAGATATTCCCGGCAACCAACCTCCGGAACTACTGGCAAGGCCGTTGCCCCATCCAAGAGATCAAGGCGCCTCATCTTCCTTTTTACCACTATCAATCATGGAACGAATTATGGAAGTAATCGAACAAGAACAGATCCGCCGGCGTTTCAGCCAAGCGGTGAATACATACGACGATCACGCGGAAGCCCAGAAACGGATATGCGCCCATCTGGTACAGCTATTGACCGTATACACCTCCTCTCATTTCCGCAGGGTGCTGGAAATCGGTTGCGGAAGCGGCGGATTCACCCGTTTATTAAAACAAGAATGCCAAATCGAGGAATGGGTACTCAACGATCTTTGCGAGACTTGGCAAAGCGCCATCGAGGAGTTGTTTCCTTCCGACACTCCTCTATTCTTGGCCGGTGATGCCGAGCGACTGGCTTTTCCCGGCACGTTCGACTTGATTGCCTCGGCCTCCGCCCTGCAATGGATGAAAGACCTTCCACGTTTCCTCCATAAGCTATCGTCCACCCTATCGCCCGGAGGCATGCTGGCTTTCAACACCTTCACGCCGGACAACCTTCACGAGATCAAGGAACTGACCGGAGAAGGGCTCACCTATCCTACCGCCGGACAATTAAGGGAGTGGTTATCCACCTACTTCCGGATCGTCCATGAAGAGGAAGGAAATATTGCCCTGACCTTCCGGCATCCGCTGGAGGTGCTGAGACATCTAAAGTACACGGGTGTCACGGCCAACGCCTCTAGCGTCTGGACACGGGGAAAACAGGAGCGTTTCTGCCGGGATTATCAAGAGAGATTCCCCTCGGCGGATGGTGGGGTCACATTAACTTACCGTCCACTCTATATCTTAGTGGTCAAAAGATAAAGGTGAGGTAGGTCGCCTCTTCCGAAGTATTGATCCTTTCACCTATATGATATGATCGTATCACAAGGGTGAAACGATCTTTTCACCTAGGTGATACGTTCTTTTCACAAGGGTGAAAAGATCAATAGCACAGAAGAAAAGGAATAAATCTCTTAGAGACAAGGGGGAATATCCATAGAGACAAAAGATTAATCAAGCAACTATTTAAACAACAGAACAATGAGCCATCAAACGAAAGAAAATGTATTATTTATCTCCGGCATAGACACGAACGTCGGAAAGACCGTAGCCACCGGAATGATCGCCAAGGCATTGGCGAAAGCCGGAAAGAAAGTGATCACCCAAAAGATGATACAGACCGGATGCGAGCACGTATCAGAGGATATAGAGGCACACCGCCAAATCCAAGGGATACCCTTTACCGACGAGGACACGCGAGGGTTGACTTGTCCTTATATCTTCACCTATCCTTGCTCTCCCCATATGGCGGCGGCGAAAGATGGAAGACGTATCGATTTAGACACGATCACCCAATCCACCCGGCGATTGCGAGAGACCTACGAGTATGTATTACTGGAAGGAGCCGGAGGCTTAATGGTGCCGAACGACATGGAATCCCTTACGATCGATTATGTAAAGGAACAGGCGTATCCCCTGATACTAGTCACGTCCGGCAAGCTGGGAAGTATCAATCATACTTTGCTCAGCCTGTACGCCTGCGAGCGATACGGCATCGAGGTAAAAGCTATCGTCTATAACCAATATCCAAGCATCGACCCGCTGATCGAGGCGAATACCTTGGAGTATCTAAAGGCCAAATTCCCGGAAATCCCCTTAATCCTCCTTCCGGAAATGAAAAAGGGAAGCGAGGAGCTTCCCGATATTCGCCCGTTGCTATAACGCCCTATCAAGCCGGATCAGGAAATAGATCCAGTATTTTCTGATCCGCTTTTCTCCGGATCTCCGGTGTAATGCTATCCTTCACCATTTTCAATACGAAAGTCATCACCGCCACATCGTCCGTGAAGCCGATAATGGGGAGCACGCTCTCCGGGATCAAGTCGAAAGGCAGTATAAAGTACCCTAAAGCCCCGATTATATAAGCCTTATGTTGAAGAGGCACCTTTTCATCCTGCAACATATAATACAGCGTGAAGACAGGACGCAATACCGTAGCCCCCACTTTCTTCGCTACCCGCTCTATCTTCTTCCAGAAACTCTTCTCCGAGAAATAAGTCCCATATCTTTGTATCTCATGTACTTCCTCGAAAGGAACATCCTCAATCTTTCTTGTGTCCATAAACGAATCCTATTAAATCATCTTTCACAAAGATAACAAGTAGTGTAGAAAAATTGCACATCAAATGAGGAAATATTACACAATGCCACCTCCACACCCGTATTCAAAGCTTTTCGTAATAATCTCATAAGAAAACAATTATAAAGAAACCTACAGGATTTATCACATCTGGCACGCCTTTTTCAGATAATCCTCTAGTTAGTATAGGTATTAATAAGACGTTTTAAACAAAAAGAGATGAGAAATGTAAAAACATGGGGCATACTATTCCTATGTCTACTTCTATTGCCCGGGGTAGCGTATGCCCAAAAAAGACAGATCGAGGGAACGGTGATTTCCCAAGAGGACAAGGAGCCTCTGATCGGAGCGACCGTTATCGTAAAAGGGAGCCTGTCGGGAGCGGAGACCGATCTCGACGGGCATTTCACGCTGGAAGTTGATCCTGACGCCAAATTCATTATTGTCGATTACATCGGCATGAAGCAGGCCCAAGTACCTATCCCGAAAAGCGGTATCTTAAACGTGGCTTTACAACCGGAGGCAATGAACCTCGATGAGGTCGTGGTAACCGGTTACGGTAACTTCTCACGTTCTTCCTTTACCGGTTCCGCCAACACTTTACGGGCTGACCTACTGAAAGAGATGCCGGTGGTTTCCATAGAACAGAAACTACAAGGTATGACCTCCGGTGTCAATATCACGGGAAGCTCCGGGCAACCGGGAGCGAACGCATCCATCCGCATCCGTGGTATGGGCTCGTTCAACGCATCGAACGAACCTTTGTTTGTGATAGACGGAGTTCCCGTCACCTCGGGAAACCTAAGTACCGGAAGCGGTTCGGAGGCCTCCTACATGAACAATGCCAAGACCAACATCATGAGTACGATCAATCCTTCCGATATCGAGAATATCACGGTTATAAAGGATGCCGCCGCCGCCTCCCTTTACGGTTCCCGTGCGGCCAACGGTGTTATCTTGATCACGACCAAACAAGGATCGAAAGGACGTACCCGGGTCACGTTGAACGCTAGCGCCGGATTCTCGGACGCAGCGGTAGACTTCCGCCCGACCCTCAACGGAGAGCAACGCCGGGAACTACTTTATGAAGGCTTGGTTAATTACGCACAAGACCAGATCGCCAAAGATCCCGCATCTTTCACCCAGACTCCGGAAGAGTACGCCAACGCCAATATCGGGGCATACACCTCTGTTCCTGCTTTAGGCTATACCGATTGGAAAGACGTGTTGATGAGACGGGCCGTACATCAAAATTATGAGGCTTCCATTTCCGGCGGTTCCGAGAACACGACGGTCTACAGCTCCTTGGGTTATCAAAAACAAGAGGGTCTGGTGGAGAACTCATCGATGGAACGGTACTCCGGACGCTTTAACGTGCAACAAAAGATCGGCAAACGAGGCGAGGCCGGAGCGAACCTCATGTTCTCGCAAGTGAATCAAGAGATGAACGAGGAACGTACATCCAGTATCAATCCTTTCTATTGCATGGCGGTAGCCACTCCTCCCTCCTACCCGGTATTTAACGAGGATGGTTCCTACGCCAATACCTATCCCGGAACGAACGTAAATCCTTTGCGGGATATGCGTACCGACTATAACCGGGTTCGTATGACCCGTATCTTCGGTACGGCGCACGGTGCGGTAGAGATTATCAAAGGACTTAAATTAAAGGAAGTACTCAGCTATGATTATAGCATCCAAAAGGATGCCCGCTATTTCAACGCATTAAGCGGGGCGGGTCCCAAGAGCGGTAGCGATGCCCAATCGTCCAAAGGTTTTATCGAATACGGGAAATTGATCTCTTCTACCTCGTTGAACTACGTGAAGACATTCGCCAACAAACATCATCTGGATGTACTAGCCGCTTATGAGGCGGAAAGTTTCCAGACGGATAAAGCCGCCGGTGAGAAAAGCAAGATGCCGTCCGACCAATTATTCGAGCCGGACAATGCCGCCGTTATAAACAGTTTCGTATCCTCTACACAGGATTATCGGTTGCTTTCTTATCTAACCCGCTTGAATTACGATTACGACAACCGGTATTATATCGCCGGAAGTTTCCGCCGGGATGGTAGTTCCCGATTGGCGCCGGAACATCGCTGGGGTAATTTCTGGTCGGTCTCAGGCATGTGGCATCTGGGAGCCGAGGATTTCATGAAAGCCGTAAAGCCGGTGTTGAGCGATGTCAAGATCCGTGCCTCTTATGGCGTGAACGGTAATCAGCCGGGATCTTATTACGGTTATATGGGCTTATATAGTTACGGAAAGAACTATATGGATAACCCCGGTTCGTATGAAAGCACACAAGCCAATCCCAATCTAAAATGGGAGAAGAACTATAATATGAACCTCGGACTAGACCTCGCGTTTATCGATCGCATCTTCGTAACGCTCGAGTATTACAATCGTGACACCAAGGATTTGCTTTACAACCGTCCGATCAGCGCCACGACCGGATTCCTGAACTATCTGGGTAATCTGGGGCAGTTAAACAATAAAGGTGTCGAGCTGGAGGTTCGTTCCTTGAATATCTCGAACGCAGATTTTAATTGGACTACGGTATTGAACTTGACACATAACAAGAATAAGATCGTGGCCCTTGATGGTAATCTCGATCAAGTGGTGGAAAGTAGTTGGTTTATCCGGAAAATAGGATTGCCATTCAATACATTCTATGTAAAGGAATTCGCCGGGGTAGATCCCTCGAGCGGAAATGCGCTGTATTATAAAAATACGGAAGACGAGAATGGCAATCTAGACCGCACCTTGACCCAAGATGTCAATGAGGCGCAAGCGGTTCCTTATAAACAAGTAGATCCGAAGATATCCGGAGGCCTTACCAATATCCTTTCTTATAAATGGTTCGACTTGGCCTTTACGCTCTCTTATTCATTGGGCGGCTATTCTTTCGACAAGACCGGTACGTATATCGAGACAGACGGAGCCAGCGAAGGAAACCGCAACCTGCCCATCTATGAGTTAGACCGTTGGCAAAAGCCCGGTGATATCACCGACATTCCCCGTTTCGTATTGGGACGCTCCGACAAAGTGAGCGGTGGTTCTTCTCGCTTCGTACATAGTACGGATCACTTGCGGTTAAAGAACCTGACGTTCGGGTTTACCCTGCCTCATAACTGGACCGATAAAGTCTTGCTGGATAAAGTCCGTGTCTATTTCTCCGGCAGCAACTTGCTGACTTGGGCGAAATGGAAGCAATATGATCCGGAAGTGCCCGTATCCGGCGAGGTATTCTGTGAGACACCGCCCATGCGAACCTTTAGCTTCGGCGTGGAAGTTAATTTCTAAACACAACAATTCATTCGATAAAAAAGAAATACAATGAAATGGTCAATTAAATATATCGTAAGCGCTCTTCCTTTCTTATTCACGGCTTGCTCCGGAGATTGGCTGGATCTGGATCCCTCCACTTCCGTGACCAGCGATAACGCTATTCAGTCACTGGAAGACGCTAAAACCGCATTAAATGGAATCTATCGCATAGCATCCGAGCATAGTTATTATGGAGACAACTACCTCTATTATGCCGACTGCCGTGGCGAAGACGTACAAGCTCGTATTGACAAAGGTCCCGGCAGACGTGTATCTCCGTACTATCTGTTCAACGTAGCCGCCGACGACGCTTTTAATATCACGAGAGTATGGAACCAACCCTATATCGTGATTCATCAAGCGAACAGCTTAATCGAGAAAATAGACAACGGTAACGTCCAAACCTCCGACACGCAAGAAATCGCCCGTATAAAAGCAGAGGCGTTGGCTATGCGTGGCTTAGCCTTATTCGATTTAACCCGCCTCTTTGGCATGCCTTATACACTGGATAATGGGGCGTCCTTGGGTGTGCCCATCGAGATCAAGACGGAGTTGCCGACTCACCAACCGTCTCGCAACACGGTAGCCGAATGCTACAACCAAGTGATCAAAGACCTGACCGAAGCCTTACCCAACCTTGTTACAACCAAATCCGACGGTCACCAAAATGTATGGAGCGTGAAAGCACTTCTATCTCGTATCTATTTATATATGAACGACAACGAGAACGCCCTTAAATACGCTCAAGAAGTAATCAATAACGGAGGTCTTTATACCTTGTTCACGCACGATGAGTATACCTCCGTATGGGGAAAAGACTTCAATTCCGAATCCCTGTTCGAGTTCTACTTTACGCTTACCGAGCCTTCCGGCGGTAGTGGCGGAGAAGGCGCTCCCATGGTATATGCCGATAACGTGAAAGATTGGAACAATTTGGTCTTGACGAAAGATTTCTTGGATTTACTGGGTGAAGACCCGGATGATGTTCGCCATGCCTTATGCCGCTTACCTCAAAAACCGGACGAGGATATCCTTCCAACCGGTTCGACCGGACATCCTAAATATCTGGCGAAGTATCCCGGAAAAACAGGAGATGTATTGACCGGCAATCCGCAAGACAATGACCTATGCATCATCCGTCTGTCCGAGATATACTTAAATGCGGCCGAGGCGGCTTTCAAGCTAGGAAAACGTAGCGAGGCGTTAGGCTACCTGAATCAAATCGTAAGCCGAGCCAACCCCAATAAATCCGTTAGCGACTCCGAGCTTTCTCTAGAGAGAATCCTTAAAGAACGCCGCAAAGAATTGGTTGGCGAAGGACATGCGTTCTTTGATTACATGCGTAACAATATTCCGGTAATCCGCAAGGGCGGTTGGCATTTGCCGCAATTACCTACCGACGCACAGGTGATCAACGCTTCCGATCCCCGGGTAGCACTCCCGATTCCGCAAAGCGAGATCGATGCAAACCCGAATATCGTACAGAATAAACGGTAACCAACAAGAAAAAGGGGAATGGCATTAAAACCATTCCCCTTTTTCTTGTTTCGCTTATTTCTTTTTCAAGATCCGTTGCGCCGAATCCGACAGCACCACGATCGCACCGGCCAGTATCGCCGTATCTTTTATCACCAATCGCCCGGCCCCCGATAATAACGGGAAACCAAATTCCCCGCTGCCAAGATTAGGTACCCAGACCTCCGGAGTCGTGACCAAGAAGGACAACGTCCCGAACGTCATGATTATAGCCAACCCCGCTCCTACCAAACCGATCTTCGGCGAGAAAATGCCGAGGAAAGTCAAGATACCGATCGCCATGATCAAGATTCCCAAGCCACGAGAGAAGCCATACGTGTTATTCTCTTGATGCCACTCATGCTTCGCTTGATCGAACTCACCCTCTTTTAATTTATACGTCTTATATTCGGGAGCGCTTTTCGTATAGAAGAAACTCATGAAAGGGCTGTTCGCCACAAACGGAACGATGCCTTCCGCTTCATAATTCCAGAACTTCAAACCGCCGATCCACACAAATATGATCAAGATCGATATACGGATCAAATGAATACCTAGCTTCTGAGTAGAGGCCGCCACTTGCAAAAACGAGTAAAACAGGTCATTCAACTTTTTCATCTTATTATTTGTTTTATAGTATTGAACTTATACCGCAAAGATCGGTAGAAACACCTATCCCGTAAATGGCGATTTTACCGGATGAGTTAGCAATTATTCCCGTTTCTCTCTTTTCCGGTACTCAGAGACGCTTTCTCCCGTCATTTTCTTGAAAAAACGGCTGAATGTGGCTTGATCCTCGAAGCCCAAGATCTCCGTGATTTCCTTCGCGCTCTTCTGGCTATATAATAGCAATCGTTTGGCCTCAGCCTCAATTCGTTCGTGAATGATCCGTAACGGAGAAGGTAATCCGCAAGTCGTAAAAAGGTTGGATAGGGTTTTTGGGGAGCGATGCAGCATATCCGCATAATCTTGGACCATCTTCTTTTCCTTAAAATGGTTATCTACCAATACATAGAACTGGCGAACCATATCGAACGCCTTTTCCCGTTCCGGGCTTACCGAAAACTTCTCACGTGCGATCCGGGTGCACAAAATAATGAAACGTTTCAGTAAGATACGCAGCATCTCCTCTTGCAAATTATCCTTTATGGCGTACTCACTCGTTAGGCTGTCTGTGATATCGCGCAAAGAGGCAACTTGGGATTCGCTCAATTTCAATTGCATCACATTGGAAGTCCCGTTAAAAAGAAAACCATTACACGACACCTCATTGTCATGTCCGAAAATACAATAGAAATTACTGTTAAACAGAAGGGTCAAGTACTCGCCATTGATCGCCTTGAACTCGATATGGTGCAAAGGAGTCAAGGGAATAATCTCACCTTTCACTAAGGTAGTCGGTACGTGATCGATCTCCAGTTGCAACGAACCGCTTTGTACCCAAATAAACTTGTAAAGCGTATTATCTTTCTGCAAAGCAAGGTTCGTGTGATACGAATCGGTCAACGCTATATTACCTCTTAAGCGAGTATTAAAAATATATTCCATAGATTTCTTCCGGATTTTAAGACGGATAAAGATAACAATATTATATAAACAAAAAGCGGAAGTTCACTTTATTCCCAGCAAACTTCCGCGTCACTAATCCCCAAAATACACTATACGAGTTATTTCGACTCTAATAAAATATCATCTACCAATTTCTTCAACTCATTCTTCGGCATAGCCCCTTGAACCATACTCGGTTCTTTCTTCATCGGTACAAACAATAAAGAAGGAATACTACGGATACCGAAAACACTCGCTAAATCCGCCTCTTTATCGACATTCACCTTATATACGTTGATTTTACCCTCGTACTCTTTGCTGATCTCATCCAAGATAGGAGACATCATCTTACAAGGGCCACACCAAGTGGCATAGAAATCGATAACCGCAGGTTTATCACCCTCGAACTTCCATGCGTTCGGGTTTGTCTCAAAGTCATACACTTTCTTTACGAAATCTTCTTGTGTTAATTCTGTTACTGTCATTTTATTTTCTGTTTTATTGTTATTATTCTTATTTCCATTACTAGCGTTCGCCATTCCTACCAAAAGACTTGCGAACAATACGGCACCGACCTTAATAAAACCCATCTTGAACCTCCTTTTTATTTATTACTTTGTCTTCTATTTATATTGCAAAGTTCATCTTATTTCCACGATTAAGAAATGGCCATATCGCCGGATAAGTTTGCAATACTTCCCGATCCCCATCAAAAAAGTATAAAATAAGTTTTTTCAAGATAAATGCCGAACCTTGGTTAACAAGATCCGGCATATCGTACATTCTTTTTCCGTAAAACCTCAACGATCTACAAATGCAACTGCAAGCCGATAGAAACCGGATGCACCTTCGGACCTTTCCCATTTTCAAAGAGGTCGATCGGTGAGTACTTGGCGTAAAGACCGATCCAATCCCAACCGGCTTGAAATAAGAAATCCATAGTTACCGGACGGATATTCATACCGGAATCCATTTTCTCTTTGTGCTTTTTACCGGAAGCGTCATTATATACGATCTTCGAGGAAGAACAAGTCTTGATCACACCGACTACACCCGCAGACAAGAAGAATTCACTCGAACGCTTTTTAGGTTGCCATTCCAATAACAACGGAATGGTCAGACTCGTGATATTCAGCTTACTCGCTTTCAACGTAACACCCTCAGGAGCCGGACGTAAAGCCGTAACACCGTCTATCTCCTTGAAATACTCATTCGAATCTATCCGGTAACGGCTCCAACGCATACCGGCACCGATCACCACCGCCCAACGATACCGAGAGAACGGGAACGCTTTTTCCAATACATTCAAATTATATTCCAATGAGTTTCCACTACGAAGGGAGACTCCGTCTACATCATTTACATGTAAACTCCCATCCGCAAAGTTCGCGAAGCCCATTCCAAAACCGGCCCAATGCGGATTGAAGTCTTTATCCCAAGTAGGCACAGGGATATTGATAGACTTCACGTGTTTACGGCGTTCATAGCTTTGTCCGTCCCGGTAATGCCCTTCGAAGATCAACTCGTCGTCCACGGAATCACCATCCTCGTCTACCTCATACACCCTGACTTTCATGCGATCGCCATTATCTTTCACCTCGATACGTTTTCTCTCAAGGGTGATAATCGTATCCCCAGCCAAAGGCTCAACCTCAGCGGCCATCAACCCGATTACCGGGAAGCAAGCCATTAAGACTAAAAGTATTCTTTTCATCTTCCTATCTGTTTTGTTTGTTTATAAATCTTTCTTCGTAAATAATAGCGTGATTAAATCATCACTATCCAAATCTCCCTCAATGTACACCAAGGTTATTACCCCTTTCTTGCTGACCTTAAAAAGGACAAAACGGTTGATATCTGCTTCTACGCCCTTCAACTGGTAATAAGCGGAGACTACCCCTCCATCGTCCGTCACCTCTTTGATCTTCCGGGCCCCTTTCTGGTCCGCTTCCAGACATTGGCGGGTAAACCGCAGGGCTTCCGGATCATCTTTGATCGTAATACTCTTATAACGAGTCATGCCATACGTTTCCAACATCTCGTTAGACAACTCCACCATCGTGACATTACGTTTTTTGCCATATCGTTGAAAGACTTCCTGAATCTTCAAGTCTTTCTGTGTCTCGGCAGCCGAGACACTACAAGGCATTAAGCAAAATACCGCCACCAGCAACCATAACATGTATTCGAACCGTCTCATATTTACAGTATTTTTATTCATTATCATCAAATAAAGAACGAAGCTCGTTCAATTGGTTATCAATAATCATACGGTCGGCCTCATCACGATCCGCTTCCGGAAAGTACTCGTCCGTAGGTGTGGCCACCTCCTGCAAAGCTTCCAGCGCCATGGAGCGAACTTTATGAATATCCGTATAACAACGACCGTTTATAACGACATAATTATCCGAGCAGAAGCAAGGATCTACCGGATTCAACAGATGGTTAAGCCCCAAAAGCAGCAAGAAACTGGCGGCGATACCGGATACCAAATACAACACGGATCGTAAAGTAAATGTCTTCTTTTCCTCCACCTTTTCCGCATCCAGCATAAAAAGGATATCCTCATCAATCGGAATCAATGCCTCATCCGGCTGTCGTTCCTTCCGACTCTCTTCCTCCAAATAGGTAAACATAGGCGTATAGACCGCCAACCTGTCCGGAACATTCCCGGAAGTAAAGAAGGCTCGAAGTTCCCGCTCTTCTTCCGAAGAGGTTTCTCCTTCAAAATATCGGTTTAATAACTCGTCTATGTCCATTTCTCTTGTTTATTTAATTGTAAAAACTGTTTCCGTATCTTTTTCCGAGCCCTTGAGAGATTCACCCGGACATTCTCGACCGGTGTAGCCGTGATCTCCGCAATCTCGGCTAACTCATAGCCCTCTACATCCTTCATCCGGATAATGGTTTGCTGCAAAGCGGGCAACTGGGCGATCAAGTGCCGTATGCATTCGGCGGCATCCCTTTGCTCCAGTTGTTCGTCGGGGCTTACCGCATCCGATACCAACGTAACGCTCTCCAACTCCGATCCCTGCGGCTTTCGCAACTTTATCTTATCCAATGAGAGATTTCTCGTAACCTGCATAGCCAGCGCCTCCACGCTATGGTAGGCATCCAGTTTTTCCCGGATATACCAAAGCTTTATGAATGCCTCTTGCACCACATCCTCAGCTTCGGCTGTGTCCTCAACCAGTCTCTGGGAGAAATTCAACATCTTCTGCCGGAGAGGTAGTACGGTTATTTTAAACGTCTCAAGTTCCATTTCTATAATCAAGACGACAAAGGAAGAAAAACATATCATGGAAAATTAACTTATTTGGAAAAAACTTTGCCTGTCACCCGCTTGTTTGTAATAGAAAACTTAAACGTTATGAAACTAAAAGTATCATTTACAGCTATTTTATTCATGAGCTGCTGCTTATTCCTCACCGTAGGTTGCCAACAAAAGAAACAAGGCTCCGATGACAAATCGGTCCCTCAAGCGATTCAAAAGGTTATCCAGATGAAATATCCAGGGGCGACCATTACCGATTACGATAAAGATGCCGCAGGTGTAGAAGTCGACATCAAGGATAAAGGCGTTAAGAAAGAGGTTCTGCTCGGCAAAAATAACGAGTGGCTAAGCACGAAATTCGATATCCATGCCGAAGATGTTCCCGTAGACATCATGGACAACCTAACAAATTCGGCTTATCATGAATATAAGATAGATGAGGTGACACAAATAGACAAGCCTTCGGGAACATTTTACGTATTCAAACTAGAGCATGAGAACAATGAGGTTCGCCTCACGTTTAACTCAGAGGCCCAATTATTGAAGTAGAACGGTACTGAATCTTTTCTTATTCCAGATTTTTACCAGAATATTTCAGTAGCTTTGTATGATTAACAAGCTAGCCTATGAAAATTCTGGTAGTCGAAGATGAAAACGCATTGAGAGAAGTTATCGTTCGTTCTCTTGAGAAAGAACGATATGTGATAGAGAGCGCTTCCTCTTTCCGGGAAGCTTCTCTTAAAATAAATGATTATGATTACGATTGTATCGTATTAGACATCATGCTTCCGGGAGGTAGCGGCCTTACCCTTTTGAAGGAATTAAAGGCCTTACGCAAGAAAGACAGCATCATCATTATCTCCGCAAAAGACTCTATCGAGGATAAAGTTACAGGATTAGATCTTGGGGCCGATGATTATCTGACCAAGCCTTTCCATCTGGCGGAATTGAACGCCCGCATCAAGAGCGTTATCCGCCGCAAGCAACAAGATGGGGAATTGCAACTGTCTTTAGCGAACCTAACGATATATCCCGATAAACATTCCGTCTATATAAACGGGAAAGAGATCGTATTGAACCGTAAGGAGTTCGATCTGCTCTACTATTTCATATCCAACCCCAACCGTTTGATCAGCAAAGCTACTTTAGCCGAGTCCGTCTGGGGAGATTATATAGACCAAGCCGATAATTTCGACTTCATCTATAGCCAAGTAAAAAACTTGCGAAAGAAATTAAAAGCCGCCGGAGCCATCCCCGAAATAAAGGCGGTCTATGGCTTCGGTTACAAAATGACCGACGAGGAATAAATATGAAGCTAATCCATTACACCCTCCGCAATTTATTTGTCCCCATATTGGTCATTTTCGCCGCTTGGGGATGTGTTTTCTGCCTTATGATTCTACATGAGGTAGAAGACGAGACGAATGACAGCCTTGAGAACTACAAAGAGATTATCATCCGCTCCGCCTTAGCGGACAGCACATTGCTGAAAGATCATGTGGATATCATGACCCGGTACTACATTCGTGAGGTTCCGGAAAGCGAAGCGAAACTAGATAAGGACGAGTTCTACGATACTACGGTATACATAGAGATAGAGCAAGAATACGAACCGGTTCGTGCCTTACGCACTTATTTCATGACAAAAGATCGTAAATTCTACGAACTGACGCTGGAGTTATCCACCTTAGAACAAGAAGATATGATCGAGACGATTATCTGGAGCATGGCCGTCTTATATATCGCATTGATAAGTTGCATCTTATTCGTGATCCATCGAGGATTCAAAAGAAGCTTTAAGCCTTTATATAAGCTATTAAGCTGGCTGAAAAGTTTTCAAGTAGGCAAATATAATCCTCCATTAAACAACCCTACACCCATCGAGGAATTTAAGATATTAAACGAGACCGTTCAAGAAAGCGTCAACCAGAGTGACAAGCTATACAACAAACAAAGACATTTCGTAGAGAATGCCGCCCACGAGTTACAAACTCCATTGGCCGTATGCATGAACAAATTAGAATTATTAAGCGAACATCCAGATTGCACGGAAGATCAACTGAAAGAGATCGCTGGCTTGCATCAAGCGTTGAACGGCATCATCCGGTTGAATAAATCCCTCCTATTACTTTCTCGGATAGATAACAAACAATTCCCCGAGACCCGGGATATTTGCCTAAATCATCTTATCCATAAGATATTAGAAGGAATTAATGACATATACGAAAGAAAAGCTCTCCACTTACGAGTTTCAGAAAAAGAGAGTTTGGTATGCACCATGAATGAATCGCTGGCCACTACGTTAATCACCAATCTCATTAAAAACGCCTATGTCCATAATTACGAGAAAGGGGATATAGGAATCACGATCTCTCGCCGTATGCTTACGATCGCAAATACGGGAATCGACAAAACCCTTGATAAGGAATTATTATTTGCCCGTTTTGCCAGCCAAAGCAAACAACAAGAATCGACGGGCCTTGGGTTGGCCATTGTCAAATCAATAGTCGATCTATATTCGATCCGGATAGATTACCAATACGCAAATGGTATGCATACATTCACATTATTATTCTATTAACGGCCGAAATTCCCAATTTTTTCCAAAATGCATCCTTTTCTTTGCGGTATAATAAAAAACAAGGCATATGAAAAGGATCAATTATTTACTGATAGTCTTATCATTATTATCTGTCATGGCTTGTGCCGGCAACGATAAGATCACGAGTGACACCAACGTATTGCCGGTTTCCAGCCGCCAATTCATATCGGATCATTTTAAGGACATCCCGGTATCGCATATCCAAATAGAGAAAAATCTGATCCGGATTAGCAGTTACGACGTGATCCTCACGGACGGGACCAATGTTGAGTTTAACCATAAAGGAGAATGGAAAGAGATTAAACGGCATGGGCTCCCTATCCCGCAAGCGATCATTCCGGAGGTAATACAAGACCTTATCAAGAAAAACTATTCATCGAATAAGGTTGTTAAAATAGAAAAAGAGATACGGGATTATGAGATAAAGCTAGATAACGGTCTTGAGATGACATTCGACTTAAAAGGGAACTTGATTGATATCGATGACTAATAGACACTCTAAGATAAGTATTAATATATTTTTAATTAAAATCAATCGTATGAAAACAAAAGCATTCATAATGGCAACTTTGGTTTGCAGCTCATTCGTATTCATGTCATGTGATGACGATGATGACAAATTCACACCTGAGAGTATTGTAACAAAAGCCTTTGACACAAAATATCCGGATGCGCAACGTGTCAGTTGGGAGAACGAGGCAGGCTATGTCAAAGCAGAATTTTACACCGGTTCATATGAGGCTGAAGCGTGGTTTGATCCGCAAGGCAACTGGATGCTGACAGAGACCGATCTTCCTTACAAGGCTTTGCCCCAAACCGTAAAAAACAGTTTCGAGGCAAGCCTATACGCTAAATGGAAGATAGACGATGTAGATATGCTAGAACGTCCGGACGCTGGTACCATTTACGTTCTCGACGTTGAAAATGGCGAGCAAGATGCAGACCTACATTATACGGAAGGCGGTATTCTCATCAAGGAAGTAACCGATGGTAACGGCGACAACGAGCATCGTCCCTCCGTTACCCCCAGCGCTATTAAGGAACTCATTTCAGAGATGTATCCGGGAGCGACAATCCTTGAGATAGATACGGAGGCAAAAGGTACCGAGGTGGATATCCTTCATGAGAATATCCATAAGGAAGTTTGGCTGGATACCCAGAACAAATGGTTATATACAGAGTGGGAAATACGCTCTTCCCAAGTACCCGATATCGTGATGACCGCATTCAAGGCCTCCGCATATGCCTCTTATCGAATCGATGATATCCATGTCATTCAAAAAGCGGAAGGACTCTCTTATGAGTTCGAGCTGGAGCAAGGAGACCGAGATATAACGATTCTTTTTAATGAAGAAGGGATCTTAGTCTCTCCTACCCATTAAAAAAAGACTCTTTATCGCAGTACTACCGCAACCCACGTGCAGTAGTACTGCAAAGCGGGTTGCAGTAAAACCTCATGAACTATATCGGAGTGGATGGATAAGGAAAGAATTACTGAAAATGATATTTCTGCCACGTATAGACTTTCGGTTCACTGAGATACGGCTCTATTTTCTCACGAGCCTCTTGGCTCAGATATTGAGGAGTCGTATAAATGGCGGTCAAAGTCTGATCATCCGGACTCAATCGATATTGAATTAAATCCATATCCAAATGTGAGGCGGCCTCTTGATAGGCTTCGTCTTTCTTATCCATTCCCTGCTTGATATACCAATCGGAAGTTGGCTGCGTGAATAAATCGGATGTTGCCAAAGGCTCCCAATTGGTCGTGAAAAACTCGATACGGCTATCCGGAACCGGGCCGTTTACCGTAGAGATCATACAAACCACGTAGGTATTGTTTACCAAGGGAAGTAATTTCATCTCTACCGTGCTACGCTCCGTAGTCTGTAGCAAAAGGTAATCGTTCGTTAGCTTTTGCAAGGTAGAAAAGCCATTCATCGTATTTTTCAGCCGGGATTCTTTTCCTGAAGTATAAAGATCCACCAAATCCTTTCGCCAAGCGTGCTCCAATTGAGGAATGTATTGGTCTGGCATCGCCGTGAACACACTTGTCATATCCTGTGCGTTCATTCCCAACGCAAAGACACAGATCAACAACGTAACTATAACTCGTCTCATTATCTAATTTTCTATTTTGTCCCCAAATATAGGAATATCATTCCTAACAACACAAGGAATAAGTCGATCGCCTTGTTCTTTAAGTTTTTTTCATGGAAGAAGATGGCTCCCGCCAAGAATGTCACCAATACGTTACTCCGACGTACCATCGATACGATCGAGATCATGGAATCCGGGAATGTCAAAGCATAAAAGTACACCCAATCCGCCACGCATAAGAATACGGAGATAAAGATGATATTCCATCGCCATTGGAAAGGCGTGCTCTTTTTCCGGTTCGGATACCATAGAAACAACAGGATAAATGACATGATAACACATTGATAGACATTAAACCAGACTTGTACCGTCATTACATCCATACTACGCATCAAATGCTTATCATACAATCCGCTCATCGCCCCGGTCAAGATAGACAGGACCGTGAAGAAGATCCATTTATTATGGGCAAAATGAATCCCCTCTTTCTTCCCCGATGAGGAAAGGAGATAAAAGGAAGCGATAGAAAGCAAGACTCCGACCCATTGAAATAGATTCAGCCGTTCCCCGAACAGAAGCATCGCACCCAGTAATGTAAGCACGGGCTGGCTGGCCTTGATCGGCCCGGTTATCGTCAGCGGCAAATGTTTCAAGGCAAAATACCCCGATATCCAAGAGGATAAGACGATCACCGCCTTTATCAATACCTTCAGATGGTCCTCTAAAGAGGCACGGGGTACATACACTATCGTCCCGTCCAAGCAATCCGTATAAAAAGAGAGCAAGATGAACGGGACGAAAATCAAACTGCTTATGAGCGTATTGAAGAATAAAACGGGAATAACGGCATTCCCATTTAACGACATTTTCTTATTGACCTCGTAACAACCTAACAAAAAGGCAGAGAGGAAGGCTAGAGCTAACCACATGGTTTAACCCTCCACTGGAAAGAGTTCTTCCGGGTACGTGACGTCTACCAAGAACAGGGCATGTCCCGGCACGGAGGTTCCGGCCTTGCAACGATCCTTTGCCTCAATCACGTTTCGGAAGCCGTCTATCGTTAAACGTCCTCTTCCGACTTCCAATAAAGTACCAACGATCGCACGCACCATATTACGAAGGAAACGGTCTGCACGGATCGTAAACACCCAAATATCCCCTTCTTGCGTCCAACCCGCATGTTGGATATGGCAATTATTCGTCTTTACATCCGTATGCAACTTACTGAAACTCGTAAAATCGATATAATCGAATAAGACCTTACACGCCTCGTTCATCGCCTCGAAATCCAAACGACCGGGAAGCTTATAAACCAGCTCATAATTAAACGGATCTTTCCTGGTCGTAATATAATATTTATAGGTTCGTGAAGTGGCGTCGAAGCGGGCATGCGCTTCCGGTACGACAGGCACGATCTTATAAACGGCGATATCTTTAGGCAGCAGCCTATTTAATTTTTCCGCAAGGAAAGCCAAATCCTCGATCGGTCCTTCCCAATCAAAATGGGCGATCATTAAGCGGGCATGTACACCGGCATCGGTACGGCCGGCCCCCACAATAGGCACGGGCTTACGCATCAAGATGGCCAAGGCCTCCTCTATAGATTGCTGCACCGTCATACCATTCGGCTGGATCTGCCAACCCCGAAAATTCTTTCCGTTATACCCCAGATATATAAAATATCGTCTCACGCTTATACTCTTTACTTTATCTTTTCTAAAATATGGCACAAAGGTACAGAAATCCAACCAAGCCGTTGCCTGAATGGACTAAAAAGTTTAATTTTGCATCTTTAACAGCTTCACTTCAAAACTATCTGACATGTTTGAAACATTACTTCAGTCTTCTTATTTTGCCCTGTTTCTGATCATAGCGCTTGGATTCATGCTAGGCCGGATACAGATCAAAGGTCTTTCGCTAGATGTATCGGCAGTTATTTTCATCGCCCTGTTATTCGGTCATTTTGGGGTTATCATACCCAAGGAATTAGGGAATATGGGGTTGGTGTTATTCATCTTTACCATTGGTATCCAAGCGGGCCCCGGATTTTTCGACTCCTTCCGTTCCAAAGGCAAGACACTCATTATCCTGACGTTATTAATTGTCGGTTCGGCATGCCTGACAGGAATCTTATTCAAGTATATCTTGGATATCGATACCCCGAGTATCGTCGGTCTGATCGCTGGGGCATTGACGAGTACGCCCGGTTTAGCGGTAGCGATCGACTCCACGCAATCATCCGCAGCATCCATCGCCTATGGTATCGCTTATCCGTTCGGCGTAATCGGTGTGATCCTTTTCGTGAAGCTATTGCCAAAAATGCTTCGCAAGGATTTGATAGCTGAGGCTAAAGCGCTGGAAACCCAACGAAAAAGCCAATATCCCACATTACATACCGCCGCATTTAAAGTCACGAATAAAAATATCTGCGGAAAAAGTTTGGCACAATTGCAGGTACGGGCCATGACCGGAGCGGTAGTCTCCCGTATAAAACACGACAATGTCATATCTATGCCAACTCCCCATACCACGCTTTACGAGGGAGATTTACTGAAGGCCGTAGGTAACGACAAAGCCTTGGAGCAACTGACATTATTGTTGGGAGAACGTATCGAGGGAGATCTGCCGTTAAGTGGCGGACAGACCTTGCAATCCCTGTTACTGACCAATAAGAGCATTATCAATAAATCGCTAGGCCATTTAAATTTACAAGGAACTTTCGGTTGTACGGTAACCCGTGTACGTCGAAGCGGAATCGATCTTTCTCCAGAACCTAATTTAGTGTTGAAGTTTGGAGATAAGTTGATGGTCGCCGGCGAGAAAGAAAGCGTAAATGAACTCGCCCAATTCATTGGTAATGATGAGAAACGTCTTTCGGATACGGACTTTTTCCCGATCGCTATGGGTATCGTATTAGGCGTATTGTTTGGAAAATTAAATATATCCTTCTCGGATTCCTTCTCATTCTCCCCGGGACTGACCGGCGGTATCCTTATGGTTGCCTTGGTATTAAGCGCCATCGGAAAAACAGGTCCGATCATCTGGTCTATGTCCGGTTCCGCTAATAACCTGCTTCGCCAATTGGGATTATTGCTATTCCTCTCCGAGGTCGGGACATCCGCCGGTGTAAATCTGGTTTCCACTTTCCAATCAAGCGGTTTAACTTTATTCGGAGTCGGTATCGCTATAACAATGATCCCTATGATTATAGCCGTATTAGCTGGATATTATTTCTTTAAGATCAACATTCTCGATTTAGTCGGAACAATCGCCGGCGGTATGACCAGTACCCCGGGACTTGCCGCCGCAGATTCTATGACAGACAGCCCAGCCCCAAGCGTAGCTTACGCAACGGTTTATCCGATAGCGATGGTATTCTTGATCTTGTTTATACAGATGATAGCGAATTTGATCGTCTAAATCTTTATTTACTGAAAAACACAGAATATGAGAAGAAAAAACATGAAAAAAACCGCAGCTTTATTCCTCTTAAGTGTAGGTGTAAACTGCATGACCGCACAAGACATCGTACCTGTCCATGAGTTTGACATCGATGTACAGAAAGTAGGTTCGCCTATCCAGTCAACCATGTATGGAATCTTCTTCGAGGATATCAATTTCGGGGCAGATGGAGGATTGTATGCGGAACTAATCAAGAACCGCTCCTTCGAGTTTGAGAATCCATGGGGAGGTTGGGAACCTTTCGGCGATGCAAGCATAGCTGAAAAGAATCCCTGTTTCGACAAAAACCCCCATTACGCACACCTGACTTATGCCGGGCAAATCACCGGAACCGGTCTGGAGAACGAAGGCTTCAAAGGTATCGGTATAAAGGCTAATGAAAATTACGACTTTTCCTTATATGCCCGTACCGAGACCAATAACCCGATCAAACTACGTATCGAATTGGTAAATAGAGATAACGATATTTATGAGACACAACACCTAGAGATAAAAGGAAAAGACTGGAAGAAATATTCCGTTATCTTGTCTCCCAAAGCTACCGAGGCTAAATCACGCCTACGCATCACGATGGAAACGGCAGGCACCTTGGATCTGGAACATATCTCCCTTTTTCCAGAAAAGACATTCAACAATCGCACGAACGGCCTACGCCGCGATCTAGCACAAGCGTTGAAAGATCTAAAGCCGGGAATCTTTCGTTTCCCGGGTGGATGTATCGTTGAGGGTACAACCATCCCCACACGCTACCAATGGAAAAATACGGTAGGCCCCATAGAGAACCGGCCTATCAATATCAACCGGTGGAATTATACATTTCCTCACAAGAAATTCCCGGATTATTATCAATCTTACGGTTTGGGATTCTTTGAGTATTTCCAATTAAGCGAAGATATCGGAGCCGAGCCCTTGCCCGTATTGAATTGCGGGCTGTCATGCCAGTTTGAGAATGAGGGCATGGACCAACATGTACCGGTAGATAAATTACAACCTTATATAGACGATGCCTTGGACTTAATCGAATTCGCCAATGGCCCGGTTACCTCCCAATGGGGCAAAGTGCGTGCAGATATGGGGCATCCGGCTTCTTTTAATCTGAAATTTATCGCTATCGGTAACGAGCAATGGGGACCGCTATATCCCGAACGCCTCGAGCCGTTCGTGAAAGCCATCCGAGCTAAATATCCGGAGATCAAAATCATTGGTAGTTCCGGTCCTAATTCGGAAGGAAAAGATTTCGAATATCTATGGCCGGAGATGAAACGCTTAAAAGTAGATCTGGTGGATGAACATTTCTATCGCTCACCTGAATGGTTCCTAAATAGTGCCAAACGATATGATTCGTATGATCGGCAAGGTCCCAAAGTGTTCGCCGGTGAATATGCTTGCCACCCGACTAACCGGGAGAATAGCTTCCTGACCGCATTATGCGAGGCTGCGTTTATGACCGGTCTTGAACGGAATGCCGACGTGGTCGAATTATGCACATACGCCCCTTTATTCGCACATGTCGATGCGTGGCAATGGCGCCCGGACTTAATCTGGTTCGACAACCTAAACATCGTGAAAACTCCTAACTACTATGTACAACAATTATACGGGCACAATGCCGGAACAAACGTATTGCCCCTGACGATGAACAAAGAAGCCGTTACCGGGCAAAGCGAGCTATTCGCCACAGCCGCCCTCGACAAAGGCACAAACGAGCTCATCATCAAAATCGTCAATACCGGCATCCAGAGCAAAAAGATCCAATTAAACCTAAACGGAATCTCATCCGGCAAGCATAAAGGAAAGTTGATGGTCTTACATGCCTCAGACTTAGAAGCGAAGAACACATTGGGTAAACCGGAAACAGTCATACCCATTGAATCAGCGGTGGAACTAGAGGCTCCCGCTACTGAAGTCTCCGTCCAACCATTGAGTTTCTTAGTCTATAGGATATCGCTATAATCTATCATACATACGAATGTTATGAATATTGAAGAGTTTAGGGAATATTGCCTTTCGTTGAAAGGTGTTTATGAAAAAATGCCTTTCACGAATGTTCCTGATCAATACAGTCGGGACGTTCTTTGCTTTTATGTAGGAAGTAAATGGTTCTGCTTCGTAAATATCGAAGTATTCGATTTTTGCTGTATCAAATGTGACCCGAATGAATCGGGAGAGTTGCAAGCTCGATACTCTGGCATAACACCCGGTTGGCATATGAATAAAAAATACTGGATTAGTGTCTATTTTAATCAAGATGTACCCGGCAACAAGATCAAAGAGCTTATAAAACAATCCTACGATATCGTATATCAATCTCTTCCTAAAAAGGAAAAAGGGATGTAGATTTTAGCGCAGTTACTCCGTTTATTTTCCATTTGAGAAGGACGTTTGAAAGATTATACGTACATTTGTGAATTCACCTAAACGACTTAAATATGATGCAAACGAATTTACAATTGGACCTTGCCTTCAACTATCTGGAAAATACCGGAACCAACATCTTCCTTACCGGAAAAGCGGGAACAGGAAAGACCACATTCTTGAAAAAACTTAAAGAGACTTCCCCAAAACGGATGATTGTGGTAGCACCTACCGGAGTGGCGGCGATTAACGCGGGAGGGGTAACCATTCACTCCTTCTTTCAGCTACCTTTCGGGCCGTATATACCGGGTAGCGAAATGGCCTCCGGGCAAAATAAATCCTATTCTCATAAATTCAGCCGGGATAAGATCAATATCATCCGTAGTATGGACCTGCTCGTTATTGATGAGGTCAGTATGGTACGTGCCGATTTGCTGGACGCTATCAGTGATATGCTACGTCGTTACCGGGATAGGAATAAACCCTTTGGGGGCGTTCAATTATTATTGATCGGAGATTTACAACAATTAGCCCCCGTAGCGAAGGAGGACGAATGGAATTTGTTGAGAGAACATTACGCCTCTCCCTTCTTTTTTGACAGTAAGGCTCTTTCCGAAAGTGATTATCTTTGCATCGAATTAACTCAAGTATATCGCCAAGCGGACGATACGTTCGTACGCTTATTGAACAATATCCGGGAAAACCGCTTCGACGAGAATACGCTACACACCTTAAACCAACGTTATATCCCCAATTTTAAACCAAATGACAAAGCGGGTTATATCACGCTGACAACCCATAATTATCAAGCCCAGCAAATCAATAACCGGAAATTGCAAGAATTACCCGGCCCGGCTTATACGTATAAGGCGGAGATCAAGGATGACTTTCCGGCTTACTCCTACCCGACCGACGAGGTATTGGAGCTAAAGCAAGACGCTCAAGTCATGTTCGTAAAAAACGACTCTTCCGGCGAAAGACGATATTATAACGGAAAGATCGGCCGAATTGTCTTCATCAGCCCGAGCAAGATTATCGTATCCGACGAATTAGGAAACGATATCACCGTAGACCGGGAGACATGGACAAACGTGAAATATACGATCGACGAGAACACGAAGGATATCACGGAAACAATCGCCGGCTCTTTTTGCCAATACCCACTGAAAACCGCTTGGGCGATCACGATCCATAAAAGCCAAGGCTTGACTTTCGAGCATGCCATCATCGACGCATCCGCCGCCTTCTCACACGGACAAGTCTACGTTGCCTTGAGCCGTTGCAAGACATTGGAAGGAATGGTATTGAGTAGCCCGATCACTCGAAACGCCATGATTAGCGATGAGAAGATATTAAGTTATACCTCTTCCCTCTCGGAGCGTCAACCGTGTGAAGACCAACTGCGTCAAGCCCAACAACAGTATTATTTGAGATTGGCAACCGAGCTATTCGACTTCAATCCCGTACAACAAAAGTTGCAATATACATCTTACGCAGCATACACCCATCTGCAAAAACTATACCCGGAATTAAGCAACCAATATCCCCGGGTACGGGATTATTTCCGTTCGGATATAGTAGAAGTAGGCGAACGTTTCTGCCAGCAACTCACCCGTATGATCTCCAGCACGAATCTCTATGATACGGACGAGCATATACAAGACCGCATCCGAAAAGGTTGCGCTTACTTTCTGGAAAAGATCGAGACCTATTGCCTCCCTTTGATAGAGGCTTCCGACGTGGAGATCGACAATAAAGAGGCCCGTAAGGCATTTACATCCGCATTAAAAGCTTTCAGCGATGAGCTTACGATCAAGGTCGCTACATTAAAAGCCAGCCAAGATGGTTTTCGTCTCATCGACTATCTATCCGCCAAGGCTAAAGCGAACATTGAGGAGTCGGCTGTTGCCAGCAAGCGGAAATCGACACGGAAATCGACGGAAGCGGAAAAGATCCCCGTCTCCACGGATGTCTTACATCCTGAGCTATATGCCCGTTTGAAACAATGGAGATACGAGCTTGCCGTAGAAAAGGAGTTGCCTCCTTACACGATCTTGCAACAGAAAGCCTTAATTGGCGTTTGCAACACTTTGCCCACGAACTCGAAAGAACTGTTGAAGATACCCGGAATCGGCAAAAAGATCATAGAGAACTACGGTGAGACCCTATTAGAAATCGTATCTTCCTACTCACCTTCCACGCATGGGAACGGGCTGTGAGATACGGAGACAACTCACGATAGCGGCGACTAAAGCGAAACCGACCGCCACATACATACAAACCGGCATACTATCGGTCGCAGAGGTAACACTAAAGATCAAAGCGACAAATGTCGTCCCCAGCGTTTGCCCCAGCAGTCGTGCCGTACCTTGCATACCGTTCGCCCCACCACTCCGGGAACGAGGGGCGGCCGATATCATCGTACTATTATTCGGGGTCTGGAACAGGCCGAAACCCATACCGCAAAGCATCAATCGCCAAGCGATATCCATATTGGTGGGTTGCTCCGGCAATAAAGCCAATAGAAGAAGTCCGGTCGCATACACCACCATTCCGATACCGCCTAACAATCCGGGATGATATTTCTCGATCAGCCTCCCGGCCACCGGAGCGATCAAGATCGTCGCTACCGGCCAAGGAGTCAACAGCAGCCCCGTCTCCACCTCATTTCTTCCGGCCACATTTTGCAAATAAAAGGGTAATGATACCATCGCCAACAACTGTGCCGTAAATGAAGTAATCGAGGATAATACGGACAAGGCGAATATCGGAATCCGCATCAAGTCCAATGGCAATATCGGAACCTCCTGCCGTAGTTGCCTGCGGATAAAAAATGTTCCGATCACCAATAGAAGAAGAACCTGTAAAGCGATCATTCTCCAGTTCTCATGATGGGCGATGCCTTCCAACGAATAAATCAGCAATCCGAAAGTCAAGGCATTCGAGATTCCACCGATCTTATCAAACTTTCGTTTCGGCCCATCCTTGCAAGGATTTTGAGGCAAAAGAAAATAACCCGTTATAATCGCGCAAATCCCTAAAGGTACGTTGATAGCGAACAACCAATTCCAAGAAGCGACTGATAAGATAGCGCCCGCCAACGACGGCCCGGCAGCAATCGATACCGCCACGACCATGGCATTGATACTCATTCCCCGCCCTATATATTGAGGAGGATAAATAATACGAAGTAAAGCGGTCGTCACGCTCATGATAGCCGAGGCTCCGATCCCTTGCAATATTCTCGCGACCGTCAACATGGCGAAAGACGAGGATAAGGCACAGAATAATGACGTTGAGCAGAATATTGTCGTCCCGATCAAGAAAATCCGCTTATATCCATAAATATCTCCCAAAGCGGAGAACGATAAAAGAGACATCGTAATCGTCAGCTGATAAGCGTTGACAATCCAGATCGTGGAGGAAGGGGATGTCCCGAATTCACGGGACAAGGTAGGAAGCGCCACGTTGACAATCGTGCCGTCCAACACGGACATGATCAATGCCAACGCAACCGCTATTACTGCCCAATAACGCCTCGGTATAAATCGTATCATATTACATTATTTCTTCAAATCGAAACCCAGCATCATGCCATCATATTCACTTGCCAACTTATTGATAGCTTTCAAGGTCGTATTGCTGGATATAGAAGAAACCGTGCTCAAGAACTTCAGTAATTTATCCGCGTTAAAAAGCAATGTCAACTCATTACCAGAAAGGACGACATGGGCGGTAAGCGTAGAAACGGTCAGCTTCTTATTACCCACCGTATACCGTAACGTCACCGTTTTATCTTCCGGACTCACCGAGTAAGTACCTTTCAGGCTTCCCCTTTTCAATGCGCTCGTAAACGTACTATCCGAATTAAAGACATAATTAAATACACCTTCCACGATACCTACTTTCGCGCAATATTCCTTCATTTTCTTCTCTGCCTCGGTAGCCGCCAAGCTTCCCGCTACATTCTTCAAGGCATTATCACCTTCCAGTTGCAGGGCAGGGTTCACATACATCCAAGTTCCCTGTAAATTCTCGAAAGTCACGGCTTTCCCTCCGGTGACAGAAGTCACGGCGTTCTTTACGGCAGATGAATTTAAGATATCTTTCAAGGACTGTCCCTTCATGTTTCCGGGAATCAACAAAAGGCCGCATACGGCCATCCACATACATAGTAACTTTTTCATCTCTTTGTTTTTTACTCAATTAGAAAAATCGGCCAAAGATACGAATATTATTCATACATTTGTTTTAAATAACTTTATACAAACATACCATGAGAAAGCAAGTCGTACGTATTTGTATGTTACTGGCCTGCGCCTTTGGCTTTATGCAAGGGCAAGCCAGCATCCAGCCTTCTATCGTAAAAGCTACGATAGACGAGCTAATAGCCAAGGACGCTAAGAATCAAGCAGGAATCACGAAGGGCGTCGAGCAAGTAGCCCGCCTCTGGCAAACCTCCGATGGGGATGAGCAAGCGTTTCAAACCTTCTGCCGGGAGAATTATCTATCCGATCCCGCCGAAAAAGACCAAGTTTTCCTCAAGATCAGCGAGTATCTTGAAGGTATCAATGGCTATTTCAACGAGATGGTACTCTGTCTGCAACGAAATTTGAACCTAGATACCGGACCTCTACACGCCATCGACGAGAAATTCGGGTCCTACAGCCCCAGTTCCCACCTAATGGACGATCTATACGCCAACAAGATCGGCTTCATCATCGCCCTCAACTTTCCCCAACTTACTCTCAAGGAGAAAGAGGCGTTAGGTGATGACCGTAAAGCATGGGCCTACGCCCGTCTGGGCGATATGTTTACGGAACGGATACCGGCGGAAGTAAAGCAAGCCGCCGCAGATACGGAAAGTGACGCAGATATTTACATCGCAGATTATAATATCTATATGGGGCATTTACTAACTCCTAAAGGAAAAACCATTTTCCCCTCCGACATGCGCTTACTTTGCCATTGGAACCTTCGCGACGAGATCAAGGCCAATTATAATAAAGGAAAAGAGGGATTGGAAAAACAACGGATGGTATATGAGGTCATGAAGCGAATCATCTCGCAAGAAATCCCGAAAGAGGTGATCAACTCGGATCGTTACGAATGGAACCCGTACGCCAATACGTTATCTCAAGCAGGAAATGAACTAGAAGGTACCCCTGAAAGCCCGGCCCGCTATCAGAAAATGTTGAATAACTTCAACGCCATGCAGCGTATAGACAAATATACGGGAAACACCTATATAGACCGTAAGTTCACGGAAGATATGGAAATAGATGTCAACGATGTAGAAGCCCTGTTCGATCAGTTCCTTTCCGCCCCCGAACTAAAGGAAGTGGGGAAAATCATCTCCAAACGCCTCGGACGCAAACTGGAAGCCTACGATATATGGTACGATGGCTTCAAGGCCCGTAGCAATCTGGACGAGAACAAGCTAAACGAGCAAACCCGTACCCTGTATCCCGATGCGGTAACGATGGAAAAGAAGCTACCGGACATCTTACAGAAACTAGGATTCAGCCCCGATCGTGCCCAATATCTGGCGGATAAGATCGCAGTCGATCCCGCCCGTGGTTCCGGTCATGCGTGGGGAGCCTCCATGAAAGGCCAGCGTTCCCGTTTACGTACCCGTATTCCTTCACAAGGGATGGATTACAAAGGATATAATATCGCCATCCATGAGTTTGGGCACAACGTAGAGCAAACGATCTCATTATATGATGTCGATTATTATATGCTCAACGGAGTTCCCAATACGGCTTTCACCGAAGCGCTGGCCTTTGTCTTCCAGAAAAGAGACCTTGAGTTACTGGGCATAAAAGACGAGAATCCGGAAAAAGAAAAGATGGATATCTTGGATAAGATATGGAGCATGTATGAGATTTGCGGTGTTTCCATGCTGGATATCTCCGTATGGAAATGGATGTACGCACATCCTAACGCTACCGCCGGGGAATTGCAGGAGGCCGTGATCCGTCTTTCCAAGGAAATCTGGAATAAGTATTACGCTCCGGTATTCGGTGTGAAAGACGAGACCGTTCTAGCGATTTACTCCCATATGATCGGTTATCCGCTCTACCTTTCCGCCTACGCTTTCGGACAGATTATCGAGTTCCAACTTGAGAACTACCTCAACGGCAAGGATTTCGCGAATGAGGTTAGCCGTATCTTCAAGCAAGGCCGCCTCACCCCGAATGTGTGGATCAAGCAAGCTACCGGCAACGATCTTACCGTAGATCCGATGTTGGAAGCACTCCGTAAGGTATTAAAAGACTAAACTACAGACTAAAAGAAAAGCCATCCCGATACCGAGATGGCTTTCTTTATTTATATCAAGAAACTTCCGATTATAACTTGTCGTTAGAACCAAGAACGTTGATGATCTTGTGTTTGTAAAGTTTCTCCATGTTATCACGAGCCGGGCCCAGATATTTACGAGGATCGAATTCAGCCGGTTTCTCAGCGAAAGTCTTGCGGATAGCGGCAGTCATCGCCAAACGAGAGTCTGAGTCGATATTGATCTTACATACAGAAGATTTAGCAGCCTTACGCAACCACTCTTCAGGAATACCGATAGCAGCCTTCAAAGCGCCACCGAATTTGTTGATAGTCTCAACCTCTTCCTGAGGAACAGAAGAAGAACCGTGAAGAACGATAGGGAATCCCGGAAGTTTCTCCATAACAGCGTCCAAAACATCGAATGCCAATGGAGGAGGAACCATCTTACCTGTAACAGGGTCGATCGTACATTGCTCCGGAGTGAACTTATAAGCACCGTGAGAAGTACCGATTGAGATAGCCAAAGAATCGCAGCCCGTACGAGTAGCGAAGTCGATAACTTCCTCAGGATTGGTATAAGTGTGGTGGTCTGAAGAAACCTCATCCTCAACACCTGCCAATACACCAAGCTCGCCTTCTACAGTTACATCGAATTGATGAGCGTACTCAACAACTTTCTTAGTCAAAGCGATGTTCTCTTCATAAGGAAGGTGAGAACCGTCGATCATTACAGATGAGAAGCCAGAGTCGATACAGCTCTTGCAAGTCTCAAACGTATCACCATGGTCTAAGTGAAGAACGATCTGAGGATTCGGGCAACCTAATTCCTTAGCATATTCAACAGCACCCTGTGCCATGTAACGAAGCAAAGTAGCGTTTGCGTACTGGCGAGCGCCCTTTGAAACTTGCAAAATAACCGGAGATTTTGTCTCTACAGCAGCCTTGATGATAGCCTGCATCTGTTCCATGTTATTGAAGTTGAAAGCAGGAATAGCATATCCGCCCTTGATAGCCTTAGCGAACATTTCTTTTGTGTTCACCAAGCCCAAATCTTTGTAATTTACCATAGTTGTTATTATGTTATTACGTTAATGATTAAAAACTTGCACAAAGATAATCAAGATTCACGACAAATGATGCTTCAAAGCATATAAAATAACACAAAATCAACGCTCTTGAAAAAAATAATACGATTTTCTTTGTTTGTTTGTGGCAAACCCTTACCTTTGCAAGCCAAAATACCGGTTACCAAATATATACAGAGTATAAATTAAAATAGATAATAAAGCAATGAAAAAAGGTATTCATCCTGAAAATTATCGTCCTGTAGTATTTAAGGACATGTCAAACGATGATGTATTCATCACTCGTTCTACTATTAACGCTAAAGAGACGATCGAGATCGACGGCGTAACTTATCCGTTGGTAAAGGTCGAGATCTCTAACACTTCTCACCCGTTCTACACTGGTAAGTCTAAGTTGGTCGATACAGCCGGACGTGTTGATAAGTTCATGAGCCGTTATGGTAACCGTAACAAGAAATAAGATTTCTTTCTTTAAGAAATAAAAAAAGGTCACGATTTGTATCGTGGCCTTTTTTTGTATCTTTGCCGGAGTTAACATATGAAATATCATGGCAAAAACGAAAGAACAATTACTAAACATCTTGGCCCAGTTCCAGTTGGACGAGAAAGTAGTTTCCGCTGAACCATTCGGAAACGGACACATTAATGATACATTGAAAGTGACCAACGAGAAAGGGGAGATCAAATACGTGCTACAGCGTATCAACCATTTAATCTTCACCAATGTGGATATGCTGCAAAATAACATCCATGTGGTTACCACTCATATCCGCAAGAAGCTGGAGGAAAAAGGTGAAACGGATATCGACCGTAAGGTATTAACCTTCTTGCCGACTAAAGACGGGAAAAAATATTATTTCGACGGAGATAGTTATTGGCGGGTATGCCTATTCATCCCTCGCAGCAAAAGCTATGAGGAAGTAACTCCTGAGCTTTCTTATGAGGCTGGCAAAGCGTTCGGTGATTTCCAGACCATGTTGTCCGATATACCCGAGGGTACGCTGGGCGAGACCATCCCGGATTTCCATAATATGGAGTTCCGCTTGCGACAATTCCATGAGGCTGTAGCCGCTAATCCGGCAGGCCGGTTGGAAGAGGTGAAAGATTTGGTAGAGGAGATCGAGAAACGTGCCGAAGCGATGTGCATTCAAGAACGCCTGTACCGTGAGGGCCAATTGAAGAAACGCACGAACCATTGCGATACAAAAGTTAACAATATGATGTTTGACGCTGATAACGACAAGGTGCTTTGCGTGATCGACTTGGACACCGTGATGCCGGGTTTCGTCCTTTCCGATATCGGCGACTTTATCCGTACCGGAGCCAATACGGGTGCCGAGGACGATGAGAATCTGGATAACGTAAACGTTAATATGGAGATATTCAAAGCCTATACCCGTGGATATATGGAAAAAGCCAAGGCGTTCTTAACTCCTACCGAGATCAAATTGCTACCTTACGGTGGACGCTTATTGACTTATATGCAGACCGTTCGTTTCTTAACCGATTATATCAACGGCGATACCTATTACAAGATCCATAGCCCGAAACATAACTTAATCCGCACAAAAGCCCAATTCAAGCTACTTCAAAGCCTAGAAGCCCATGCGGAAGAGATGGATCAGTTCATGAATCAATGGTTATAATATAAAGTAACTGAGAAATATAAAAACGGGCGGGGTGACTCATCGATTCATCCCGCCCATTCTTTTTATTTCGTCCAATAATCCAACACCGTAACCGCCGATGCCTTCCCTCCTAACACCTTGCCAAACGCTTTATGCGCCGGATGTACCAAATAGGCGTCCCGATCCGCATCCGAATGAAAAGTCAAGAAAAAGCAATGAGTCAAGCCCTGTTGCAATCCCTCCGGACTACAATCCGTTCCCCACTCATACCCTTTGATCAAGTCGATTTGAGAAGGCAACTTACAAAAGGCATCCTCAACCTCTTTCACCTGCGCCTCGGACACATCCGGCTTAAAACCGAACATAACAACATGGCGAAGAACTTTCTCCGGCTTTTGAGTATTCGAACAGCCTACCATAGATACCGAGAACGCGATAACCGCAAGGATAGATAATATAGATACTACTTTCTTCATGATATTCAAGATTAGATTTCTATTGCTTTGTTATACGTTGCAAAGATAGTATAAAATCCAGTACAACTTGTCCAAAACCTCCATATCCTTTAGCCCTTTCCATCCTTATCTTTAGACTTTTCCTCAAGAGACATCCATCATCTATCAACTGTTGGACGATCATGCAACGGCTGGTAGAAGATCATGCAACAGTTGGTGGACGATCATGCAACGGCTGTCGCATGATGAACACAAGCAGACAAAAGGGCTAACATCTGTAAGGATACAGCCTAAACCTACAAGGGAAAAACCTAATACTATAAAGGGATTATTTTCAAGCGAACCAAATCTTAAACCTCGTCAATCCATCCGGATAAGAGCGAAGAGAGAATCGGCAATCATGTTTTAACAGCACCTCACGGATAAAGATCAAGCCGATGCCCTGTCCGTTCGGCTTCGTAGAGAAGAACGGACTGAATAGTTTAGTTTCCGTTTCCTTGTCGATGCCCTTGCCCGTATCGGCTATCTCCAAGCAGGTGGGACGCACAGTCGTCCGGATATAAATCTTTCCATCCCGCTCGATGGATTCGGCGGCATTCTTGATAATATTGACCAAGACTTGCTCGAATAATGAATTATCCAAATTCACGACTGGAGATTCCTCGCTCAGATCCATGACAATCTCGATATTCCGGTTCTGGCAAACCGTCTCCATAAAGCGTTTACAAGCGGACACCACTTGGTTCAATTCTTGCGGACGACTTTGGGGTTCGGGTATACGCACCACATCTGCGAAATTGGTGATGAAATGGCTCATGCTATAGCAGCGTTCTATGGAGACCCGCAAAACCTCGCAGACATCCTCCATATCTTCCATCCCGCTGAAAGTAGACTCCAACGTATCCAAGGTAGAGGTGATACCCGCGGTCGTATTATTCACCTCATGAGAGATCATACGTATCACTTTCTCATACGCTTTCTTCTCGGCCTTGAACACCTCTTGGGTCAATGTCTCTATCAAATAAAACTGGTGGTGAAAGCCCCGGTCCACGAATGAGGAATGCGTACATTTATAAATATTAGCGTCGTTCAACCGGACGGTTTGCGCTTGATACATCGGAACCCGTACCAATTCTTCCGCCAAGGGAGAATCTAGTTGGAGAAAACGTTTTCCCACCATATCCTCCGAGCTTTGTGCGCCAAACAATTTACACGCAGCCGGGTTCATGGATAGAATCTCCTCATCCAAGTTCAAGATGATCACTCCCATCGGAGAGGCGTTGACCAGCAAGTCCAAGAAATGGTTTTGCTCCCGGAGGTGCAAACGCTCATTCTTCAACTGCTCCATCATCTTATTAAACACATCGACCACCCGGTCCGCCTCCGTTTGCCCGACCTTTCCCAAGCGGGAACTAAAGTCTTGCTCTTTCAATAACTCCATACCGTTACCGATGATATGCAAGGGCTTTATGATACGGCGATAAAAGACAAATAAATAGATGATCGTAAGCAAGACCAAGGCTTCTACCGCGAAAAACATCCGGATAGAAGACGTATAAAAGACATAATAAGTCACCACCGCCAATATAGTCAACAGCAGCGTCGTCAATATCCAGAATAGTCCTTTCAGCCTCATCCTTGCCTCTTCTTATTTATCGATCGGGATTCCGTATTTCTCTAATCTCCGGTACAATGCGGCACGACTGATTCCCAGCGCCGTAGCGACATGCGATAAATTACCTCCATGCGCTTCCAAGGAGCGTAAGATGGTTTGCTTCTCCAACTCATCCAAGGTCAAGCCCTCCAAAGAAGACGGAATCGTCGATTTAGAGCTGGATGTATCCACGCAATGAACCTCGAAATCAGCGGCATCCAAAAGCGTCTTACCCGACACAAGGATCGTCCGCTCCACCAAGTTCTTCAACTCACGGATATTACCGAGAAAAGGAAGACGGCTTAAATAGGTCTGGGCATCCGATGAGAACTCCACCCTCGGTAGCCCATTGACCTCCGATTGCTTATCCGCGAAATATCGGGCCAGCAATGGGATATCCTCCCTTCGCTCACGCAAGGCGGGTAAATGCACCGTGATCAAATTGATCCGGTAAAAAAGATCCTCACGGAACGTACGGTCCGCCACCATCGATCGTAAATCCCGGTTCGTAGCGCTTACGACCCGTATATCCACCTTCCGGGGGCGGCTATCCCCCAAGACCTCAAAGGTCTGGTCTTGCAATACCCGAAGCAGCTTTACTTGGCAAGACAGTTCCAAATCGCCGATCTCATCCAAGAAGATCGTGCCTTTGTTCGCCATCTCGAAACGCCCTACCCGATCCATGTACGCGTCCGTAAAAGCCCCCTTCTTATGTCCGAACATCTCGCTCTCAAAAAGACTTTGGGAAAGTCCGCCTAGGTTTACCTTTACGAAAGCCTCTTTCGACCGGGGGCTATTCGCATGGATCGCTTCCGCTATCAGCTCTTTACCCGTACCGCTCTCGCCGGTAATCAAAACAGAGGCGTTTGTCGGGGCGATACGCGAGACCGTCCCCAATACATCCATCAAAGCGGCACTTTGCCCCACGATCTTATCAAAATGAAATTTATGGTCGGCATCCGAACGGTTCAAGGGAGCGTTTGTCTCTTTCTTCTGCTCGCTCAATTCCAAGGCGGTCCGGATCGATTTCAATAATACCAAGTTATTCCAAGGCTTCGTGATAAAATCGAAGGCTCCGGCTTGCATTCCCTGCACTGCCAAAGAGATCGATCCCCAAGCGGTCATCAAGATCACAGGTACATCGGGACGAAAGATCTTCACCTGTCTCAATAATTGAATCCCCTCCTCGCCCGTGGTAGTCAGCGTGAAGTTCATATCCATCAAGATCAGCTCCGGCGCCGTGGCACGGACCACCTCCAAGGCCTCCTTCGGCCCCGGAACCGCCTCCGACCGGAAACCCGCACGTTTTAGCAGGAATGTAAGCGAGGAACGAACAGCCGCATCATCATCTATTATCAGTATCATATAATCAATTTATCGTTTCACGATTTCCTCGAAATCGGCATCTAATGTACGATTATTCAAGAAATCATACAATGTTATACTACGGATGTTATAAAAATAACGCCAGTAATAATACAGTTCTTGGATATGCTTTTGCTTCGCATCATCCTTCGAACTCTGGGCGTCATTCAAGTCTAGGATATCGATCTTTCCGATCATGAAAGTCTCGATCGAGGTCTTGTAGCGCTTTTCCGCCAACGTGTCCACCTCGGCGGCTATCTCCAATTGAGCGGCCTGATTGTTGAAATTCTCCACCAAGAGGAAGATATCTTGATTAAAATCCATTTGCTCCTGACGGATCTTGGAAAGTACGACATCCCGATTCGATTCGGCTACTTTTACCTTACCTTTTCGTTTTCCCCAGTCCAAGATAGGAATCGAAAGCCCGACCTCTACGATCTGGTTATCTTTCAATGGATTGTAAGCTCCTCGCATGGACATATCCTTACCGGTATAACCCACGGAGGCAAACAGGTTAATACTTCGACGGTTTCCCTTGGCGGTCGCCACATCATAATCCGCTTCCAACTGGCGGCGCATGATATTCTTTGAGAACGAGTTATTTTCTTGAGCCTTCTCCAATACCGCCTGATAATCCATACGGACCCCTTCTATCGCCTCGGGAAGAACAGGCTCGATCACGTCTTGCTCGCTCATCCCTAAAAAGGAACGGAGCTTGAACATCATCGCGTTATAATTGGATTGAGCCTCGGTTAGCTTACCTTTCGCTTGCAAGGCCGACTGTTTCAAACGCATCAACTCGCTCTCCGAGATATGCCCGATCTTACGCTTCGCTACCGCTATGTCATAGAGTTTATTGGCGTTCAGCAAGTTCTGATTACAGATATCCAGATTATCTTCCGCCAACAGTAAGTTGAAGTAATTCGTGATGGTAGCGATCGTTACATTCTCCACGTTCTCCATATAAGCGGCCTTAGCCTCTTGGTAACGAACAGGCTCGATACGACGTTTCCATTTTTGGTCATTCACGCCGAAGATCGGTTGCGTCAATGTCAAACTAACAGGTACGCTCATAAACTCGTTGTAAGCGCCACTACCTAGCTGACGGGTAAAATCCAAAGAGGTATTCAAGGCGATCCTACCTCCGGTCAAGGCTATGTTCTGGGCGATAGAGATCTCTCCATTTAAGCCTAAGGCATTGTTTTGCACATAGGTATAAGAACCATCCGATTGCTGGTACTTCGAGTATTGCTTGCTATATGAAGGCAGAGTCCCCGTAAATATCACTTCCGGCAACTGATCCGCCCGATGCGTACGGAATTCCCAATAGGCCGTTCGCAACTCATTGAGCGCCACGGCAGCGTCTACGGATTGAAGCTGTGCGATCTGGATCGCTTGCCGCAGGGTTATTCGAACTTTATTCGTATTGTCTTGGGCACATACTCCCGAAATCCCCGCCCACAGACAACACATCGCTATATAGATCCTTCTCATCTTAGTATAAGTTTTTTTATCCTGCCTAAGGCAAAAGGCATGCCAAAAACATATACTATTGATAATCCGACAAATAGAAATATTTAAAGTGTTCGATAATGAACAGTGTGTCCGTTTTTGGATACTTATCTTTGAATGAGTTGATTATTGACGATCGATTTATAGACCTCTTCCCGTAAAGGGCGCGACACCGGTATTTTATGCTCCCCAATGATTAATAGATTTCCTTCTATCGCTTGTACATAAGAAAGATTCACGATGAAAGAGCGGTGCACTTGCATAAAAATTTGTGCCGGCAACGTTTCCAATATACTCTTCAACCGGAGATGAACGATCTCTTTGGAAGTGAGGGTATGGATAACAATATAGTTCTCCATGCCCTCTATAAATTGAATCTCCTTTAAATAAAGCCTTTTAAGTTGCTTCTCCGTCTTGACAAAGATATAAGCAGGCTCCTCGCTTTTCGATGTAGATTCCATCAACGCATGTGCTTTATTGACCGATTTCAGGAAACGGGAAAAAGAGATTGGTTTCAATAAATAGTCCACCACGTCAAACTCATATCCCCTCAACGCATACCGCTCGTATGCCGAGGTGATAATTACCTTAGGAGCGTTCTGAGCACTCTCCAAAAAGTCCAGTCCAGACATATCCGGCATCTCTATATCCAGAAAAAGCAAATCCGCTTGAACCGAATTCAGCATATTATTGAGTTGTATAGCGTCCTCACATTCTCCGACGATGGTCAGAAAATCAATTTTACCGATGTGTCGCCGAAGTCCTTTTCTGGCGATTGGCTCATCATCCGTTATGATACACTTTATTTCCATATTATTCTGATAAATCAATACATAACTCAACCCTAAAACGGGTATTGTCTTTTTTTATACGTAACTCATGTTTATCCGGGTACAATAGCTCCAACCGTTTTCTCAGATTGTCGATCCCAATGCCTTTCCCCTTTCTTTGTTCCAAGAAATCCGGATTGAAAGTATTGCTTACCCCAAAACAGACCTTTGCCCCCTCTTTCCGCATAGATACTTGTATCCGATACGCTCCGCCTATATATTTAAACGCATTCTCCAATAATGGCTGGAAAAGCAACGGATGTATTTTTTGTCCGGTCAATTCCGGGTCAAAGGACTCCTCGAACTGTAAGCGTTTCGTCATACGAAGTCGCTGGAATTGAATATATGTTCGCAAATAATCAATCTCCTCTTCGATCGTCACTTTCGTATTTATATCATATAATTGATAACGGAGTAAGTCCGAAAGTAACTCTACAGCCTCAATCGCTTCCTCATTTTCCTCATCAATCAAGAAATAGATCGTATTCAAGGCATTAAACAGGAAATGGGGATGGTATTGCATCTTCAGCAACTTCAATTGCGTTTCCAATTGATCTACTTTCATTTTCTCCAATTGGACGATTTTCTCCGAATAGCGTTTGGCTAATATATTATTACGGATCAAGAAATAGTATAGGAGAAAGATCGGCACAGCTACCGCATTGATCATTAACGCCTCTCCCCACCGATAGGTCGTTCCATTTATAGAATAGATCACGATATATAAGCCGATATTGAGCACGACTAAATTAAACAAGACCACCCATAGATATTCCCGGAACACCGGGCGGGACCTCCGCTCTTTATTCCTATCTAAAAAAGTATTAGCCAAGTAATTAAAAAACAAATAAGATAAGCTAACGCCGATCAATATAATAGCAAGGGCCTTGATACGCCCGATCCATGCGTCCACTCCCAGTTCCCACATGCGGACACCATAAGCGACATCCGTAACAATCCACAGGCAACAGATCGCCAATATCGCCATTAGCAACGGACTTAGAAAGTTATATTTTATCTTCATATCTGATTTCAAGCCATAAATTTATTCTTTTACTTTGATCTATGCTCGTATCACGGGCACTTTTTTAATCAACGAAGTTATCGTTCCAGATAAAAACCAACAAATAATCTTGACGAATTGCGGAATATGAAAGGTGAATATCCTGTTTGTTCGTCAGGATATGCGATAAAGGCAAAAAATACCTATATTTGCCCTCCTCAATAAGAGATGCTATAAAAATGAAGAATGACGGTTTCACATTTCGAAAGAGAGCCAGAAGCTTTAAATTCGCTTTCAACGGAATCAAGCTATTGATCACGAAGGAGCATAACGCTTGGATCCATTGTTTCGCGGCAGTTTGCGTACTTATCGCCGGAATGGTATTTGGACTTTCCCGCATGGAATGGATCGCAGTAACGATCGTGATCGGGGCGGTATTAGCTGCCGAGGCGGTCAATTCATCCATCGAGGCCCTAGCAGATTTGGTCTCCCCTGAGTATAATGAGGCTATCAAGCGAACGAAAGACTTGGCGGCGGGAGCTGTATTATTGATGGCGATAGCGGCAGCGATCGTCGGGTTCGTCATTTTTATACCTAAAATAGCAACTATATTTTAAATCTATGAGACATATCCTTTTCGCAATTACAATGCTCATGCTATGCCTGTCCGTTAACGGACAAGAATTGAAGGTGACCGGTAGCCGGAAAGCCATACGGACCTCGGGAGACGTATTGGTGTTTATCACTCCGGTGGCGAGTTTGGCGACAGTATTGGCAACCCAAGATTGGCAAGGGCTGAAACAAGGCGTATTCACCGGGGTTACGACATTGGGCGTAACCTATGCGCTGAAATACCTAGTGAAGAAAGAGCGGCCCGACTTCAGCGATAATCATTCGTTCCCATCCATGCATACCTCCGTATCCTTCGCGGGAGCCGCTTTTATCCAAAGGCGTTATGGATGGAAATGGGGTATTCCGGCTTATGCGGTATCTACCTACGTGGGTTGGAGCCGGGTCTATGGGAAGAAGCATGATTGGTGGGACGTGGCGGCGGGAGCCGTTATCGGCGCCGGTAGCGCCTATATCTTTACCCGCCCGTTCGCAAAGAAACATAACCTGTCTATCAGCCCGGTAGCGGGAGACGGGCATTATGGGGTATATGCGTCAATGACGTTTTAACTCGCAGATTTTTGCCAAGCACGAAAACAGCCCGGCCATGTATCACTACAAGACCGGGCTTTCAATTGTGTGTAAGTGTATATGTTAAACAAAAAAGTCATTCATACCGTAAGGCATCCGCAGGCTCCAACCGGACCATTTGGTGAGCCGGATACCATATCCCCAAGATGATCATCACCGCCATGACCAAGTAGGTTATAAAGAAACCCGCCACGAAACGGGCTATCGTATAATCCATATAGAATCCTTTCGTCAATTCCGACACATGAAGATTAAAACAGATCAATAAGGCCGGGATCGCGATCAATGTCAACAATAATAACCCCTCGGCAATCATGATCCCCTTTAAGCTGAAACGGGTGGAACCCAAAGCGGTCCGCAAACCCATCTCCCCTTTCCGTTGTTCCGTGCGGAACCAGAACGTACCGATGATCCCCAAGAATATATTGAACAGCAAGAAGCCCATCACGGCGATCTGGTTCTGCAACTCGGATTTTACGCCGTTTCTCAATTCCATGCTATATCTCAAGTCCGAGTATGGGATGACATCCAGCAAATACAAACGATCTATGGAGAGTTGCTTCTCCATTTGCTTCACGAAGAACTCCGGGAAATCATGATCCGCGGAAGGGTTTACCCGGACGGCGATCTTCACATGGAAATCGGTATCGTCCTCGGCGATCTCCTCATCCGTCAAAGGCATGAACAGCCAGCTACAGCTTTTCGTGAAACGGTCGGCACGGAAATCGGCGGTAACCCCACCGATCGATCGCCTATCCCCCCAGAAGGAAATCCCCTCATCCCGTTTGCCGCCTTTCTCCTGAAATTCCCTAAACAGGCCGGCGGAAAGAACAACCTGACGCCCGTTCAGCATCTCTTCCCAATCCTTCTTCTCGCCTTCCATGGGACGAAAATTAAACACCTCCAGAAAACCGGGTGTCACTTCCAGTAGCTTCACGTACTCAACATTTATAGAATCGTTCACGTCTACCTGCATGTACCGGTTCTCTCCCGTATGCGGCATGGACATCAGCCCCACGCCCACCGCCTCTACGCCCGGGCAGGTCTTGATACGGTCGATCGCCGTCAGCATGCTGCGTCCGGAAGTGACGTATCGATAGGTAGAATCCATCTCGTTCCGGTCTACCTCCTCCACACCCATCGAAATCCAATAGACATGGTCGATATCCCATCCCATCGGGGCGAAGAAGACTTTCCCAACCGCCATTAGCGAATCGATTATGTACCACAGAACCACGAATACCAACAGGATCTCGGCGGCAATCCACCCATTGCGCCTACGTTGGTTCCAGATGATCTTTACTAGATGCTTTATCATTTCAGTGACGAATTATAGAATTAACAAAACCGGTTATTACTTATCATTCAATGAATCCACTATATTCCCATTAGAGGCATTCCACGCCGGGATCGCCGCACTCAGCAGATTCAGCAATAAACAGAACAGGAAAGCAAAGAAGAATATAGCCGGACGGATCAACATCCCCGCGCTCAACGTCAGGCCGCTATTCAAGGAAGCCAGCTCGAACGAGCCTAACAGCCAATCCTTAAGCAAGAAGATCGCCACATAGGAGAACAGCAATCCCAACACCCCGCCCAATAACGTCACGGCGAGATTCTCCGCCAGTACCTGCCGTATCAACGTGCCACGGTTCGCGCCAAACGCTTTCCGTACCCCCAGCTCCCCCATGCGTTTCTGCATCCTTGACGCAGTAAGCCCGCTGAGGTTCATAGCCGGGACCAGAAGCAAGACGATCAAGACCAACGCATACTGCCCCAACATTCTCGGCACGTCGGGTACGACATTACTCCACAAGCGAAGGCGGCTCTCCATCTGCGTATCCGGCTGCTTCATCAAGTCAATCTTGAGTTCTTGCAAGGAATTATTAAACCGGGCTACGTTTTGCTCCACCTCGGTCTTGATCTTGTCGAAGTCACCGCTTGAGCGAGCCAATATCAAGACCCTATAACTACCGATCAGCCCCTCCAATGTCTCCTCGTTTATCAGCCGATCCACATCGGATTGAGCATAGGGAATCCAGATCTGGGCATACGCATGGTTGGCGAGGGGAGATACGTCCTCCACAATACCGCCAACCACGTACGGACGGCGTGCCACCAATATCGTTTGCCCTATCACGCTCTCATCGGCCAATCCAAACATACGGAACGACAAACCACGGCTGATCACCGCTTTCTTGATATTACTCTCCACATCGCTCCGCAGGAATGGTTTTCCCGCCAAGAACTCGAAATCGAAGATCTTCCAGAAGCCCTCGTCGGTCCGTATCTGATCGCATTTCATCCGTCTCGTTTGATCCGTGGAAGTGACCAGCGTTTGCATCCGCATCAATTGCATGCTGACGGCCTCCGGGGTTTTCAGCGTAAAGAAGCACTCCTTAGCCACACGGCCACCGACAAGGGAATAGTTCATACCGCCATCCTCCTCATTCTTATGCGTGATCGCCACGTCCTTCACATAAAGCGTCCGATCCCGGTTCAACTCCGGCTTGAAGCCTTTATTTTGTATCTCGAAGACAATGACCATCACCATGATCATGCAGATCGCCAAGGCCGTGCCCAGAATAGTAATCACACTGAAGAAAGGGCTTTCTTTCAGCATCTGTAGAGCTTGTCTAAAATATTGCCTATACATAAAGTGTTCGTTTTTATGACTGTTATCTATCTATTAGCAAATGCTGTGCCAAAGACGTAAACAACTGTATATCAACAGACATATCATAAAAAAGTGTCCGATAACGAACATCTGGCTCGTTATCGGACACTCCCGAAAGCAGGCTACGCTACCCTGATCACTCGTAATGCAGAGCCTCCGCCGGCTCCAAGCGAGCTGTCGAGCGGGCGGGATACCATACGCCACAGATGATCATGAGGACGATCAAGACAAACGTAATCCCTCCACAAATCGCGAAGCGCAGCCACGTGAACGGAAGCTGATAGGTATCTATCAAATCCATATGGGCGATGTTGAAGCTGATGACTAAGGACGGGATAAACGCCAAGACCAGCAATAGGACACCCTCTCCCACCATGATCGAGTTCAACTGACGGCGGGTAGAGCCTAAGGCCATCCTAAGCCCCATCTCGCCTTTGCGATATTCCGTACGGAACCAGAAGGTACCGATGATGCCGAGGAATATATTCGCCAATAGGAAGCAGGCTACCGCCACACGGGTTTTCACCTCGTTCTCTACGCCGATCGAACGGATATAACCGTCGCGAATATATGACAAGGGCTGTACGTCTAGCAGATAGAGGTTGCCTAGCCGAAGCTGTTCGGCCATATCCTTGCGGAAGCGTGCGGGGAAATCAGCATTATCGACATCCGGACGGACACGTACGCAGAGTCGCACGGCATCTATCATCCCCTCATAGTATCCTTCCTCCATCCGGCTTAGCCGCAGGGCCCTATAGACGTTGGGTTCCGCCTTGGTGTACTCATGACGGCGGATGGGGACGCTGATACCACGGATCGTCTCCTCGATCTCGTCGGTCACATTCCCCCGGTACGCCTTTTGCCCGAGTAGGGAAAGGCCGGGATTCATCGTCTCCACGTCGGCGGAGATTACGATGGAGTTGTTATCCTCGATGGCCCGTTTCAAGGAAGCCGTCTTGCCGTCCTTATCATAGATACGGAACACGTCGAAGAACTCCGGGGTGACGAAAGCATAGCGGCAGGGCACCTGCAACGTATCAATCCGCCAAACGAGGTTACGGCTTCCCATATAATAAGGCATCCCCCCATCCGTAAGGCAGGCCGATTCCACGCCGGGATAGGTGCGGATGCGATCCAACGCCGTCAGCAGATGAACACCATCCGGCCGCTCCCGCTTCTCCTTCGGGATATAATCCGGGCTTCTTTCCGAGAGGCTGCTGATCACGATGCTGTACGTATGCCGGATATCGAAGCCCAGAGGAGCCGTATACGTGCGCCCCATCACATACAGGTAGTCCACAAGGAACCAAAGGAAGACCGAGACCAGCAATAACTCAGCCCACAACCAAGCGTTTTGCTTGCGCTGGTTCCAGATCAATTGTAATAAATGTCGTATCATATCTTTCTATTATTTTAGTATAGCTATCATCCAACGCGGGAGATTAATGAACATTCTCGTTGAGAGCCGAGATGATACGCATCCTTGAGGCTCGCCAAGCCGGGATGCCGGCGCTCAGCAGGTTCAACGCAAGACAAGCAAGGAACGCATAAAGGAAGATCAATGGATTGAACATCATCTCCGCATTGACGAAGGTGCGACCGATACCCATCGATGCCGTGCCCGTATCCAGCAACCAATCGGACAAGAGCAGTACGGAGGCGTATGAGAAAAACAGACCTAACACACCTCCCAGCAAGGTCTGCAACAGATTCTCGTAGAGTACCTGCGTCAGTAATTCCGAGCGTGTCGCCCCGAACGCCTTCCTCACCCCGATCTCCGCCATACGTTTACGCATCTGGCTTTGCGTGATACCGCTCATGTTGATGGCAGGGATCAGCAAAAGGACAAGAACGATGATAACATATTTCATGACCAGTTCCCGTACATTCGGCTCAGAGAAAGCGTCCTCGCGAGCCAAATCGCCCAAATGGGTATCGGGTCCTCCTCCAATTTTCAGCAGGTGCGTGCTTTGTGATTCGTTAAGGCGAGCGATATTCGCCTCGGCCTCGGAGTGGATCGCATCAAAGTCGGCGGACGAACTTGCGAGGATATAACAACAGAAGCCCCCGACGAGACGGTCGGAACCATTATCATACAGGGAATTGTCGGTGGTATAAGGCAACCAGACATCGCCATAGGCAGACTCGGCTAGCAGGGAGACATCCCGCACGACGGCACGGATGGTATAGGGCACGTAGCTGATCTCGACGGTACGGCCTACAACCTCGGTCGTGCCATACAACCGGCGTGCCACGGACTCGCTTACCACAGCATCCATGATGCCACTTTGTACTTCTTCCTCGCCATAAGGCTTACCGGAGAGGAAGCGAAAGTTGAAGATATTCCAAAACGCCGCGTCCGTAAAGGTCACGTCGCACTTGAACTCCACCGTATGATCCGCCACTGCCGCCAAGCGTTGCACGCCATGATAGGCCATGCCGACCTTCTCGGCAGAGCGCAAGGGATAGAAACAATCTTTCACTACCCGGGAAGCGAGAAGGTAGCAATCGTTATAAGATTCGTTCTCTTTGTAGGAGGCACGGGTATCACTGACGTACATCATCCGGTCCCGATAGTCTTCCGGAGCGTAATTGGCGGTACGCATCTGCCATACGATCACGATCACCATGATCATGCAAATCGCCAAGGCCGTACCGAAGATAGAGACTCCGGAAAGGAGCTTGTTCTCTTTCAATAAGGCCCAGGCTTGTTTTAGATAGATCTTGTACATATTCATTTGATTTAATTATACGATTCAGTCGGTGGGAGACGGGGCATTATATGTTATCCGTCATACCGCAGCGCCTCGGCCGGCTCCATCTCGGCGGCCTTGCTGGCGGGGAGCCAGACGGCGAGCAGGATGACGACAGCCAGCAGTATCCATGTCAGGATATTCACCAGCAAGAAACGGAGCGGCAGGATCGCCGGCCAGTAATGCTCCGGCAAGGTCCCTTTGGGGATGTCCAAGAAGCCGACCATCACGAATTGAGCCTCTATCAACAAGGCGAGCGGGGTAGCCATGAGTAACAGGCATATGCCCTCACGAGCCATCTGGCTACGTATCTCTTCGCGGGGCGAACCGATCGCCATGCGCAACCCGATCTCTCCTCGGCGCATCCGCACCCGGTACCAGAACGTACCCATCACGCAAAGCAGGATATTCAGTCCCAAGAAGGCCATCAACGCCATACGGACCCGGTAATCGTAGGTAACGCCAAAGGAATAATCGGTATCGGCCTTGATCCGGTCATAGGAAGTCAGGCGTTTCAGGTAGAAGTTCCCCACCCGAAGCTCACGGTTCATCTTCTCCCGGAACGTATCGGCGAAACGAGGACCAGCCACGGCAGGATCGATCCGTATGAAATAATTCATCTCGGGGATCTCCTCCACCGAGGGACGGATCGCGAAGAATGCGGCACCTTGGGGTAGGCTATTGTCAAAACGCTTGATATCCTCTAATACGCCCTTTACGATATAAGTCGGGCCCTCCTCGTCGAAAGGGTCTTTCACCTCACGCCCAACGGCGGATGCCTCTCCAAATACCTTTCGCTCCACCATCCGGGTGGTTACTATAGCGCGGGGGTCTCCCCAATCAAAATCGGATGTAGATACCGGACGGCCGTCTTTGGCGTACGAATGGTTGAAGACCGACAGGAAATCCGTGGTAGGATCCATCTCATACCTCATGACCGCTTCCCGCTTGCTCGTATCGGCCGCGTTCGCCAAACCGATACCGTAATAACAGCCCGTATAAGGCATGGAGTAACAGCCCGAGGCCGCGCCCATCGCCTTCACCCCCGGATAATCGCGCAGGCGGTCTTTTATCCGCTCATAATTTTCCAGCATGGCGATCGAGTCACTCTCGGCGGCTCGATAGTCGGGGGAGGTTTCCGGCAAGAGGCCCATTTCTACCTGCCAGACATTCGCATAGTCACGTCCGGAGGGGAGACTACGGTTATAGATCTCCACGAAGAAGTAATCCACCATGTACCACGCCAGACAAAAGGCGAGCAGCAACTCCACGCACACCCACACGTTGCTACGCCAGCGGTTCATCAATTGTATCCAAGTCATTTTCCACATATCTTTCTTCCCTCCATTTAAGCGTTCAACGAATCAACGATAGGTCGCCTTGACGCACGCCAAGCGGGCCACAACGCCGACATCAGGTTTAACAGGAAACATACGCACAAAGCGATCAAGAAGACCCACGGGTTTAACAGCATCCCCATGGAAAGCGATACGTCCACGCCATCCGGGGCGGCCTCCGAAAACCCCTTGCCGATCTTGAAGACCCACGAACTGGCGAACGTCACCAGCAGGAAGGAGAACAGCAGTCCCACCAAGCCGCCCAGCAGCGTATACAGGAAGTTCTCTATCAAGACCTGTCCGATCAACGATCCCTTGGGCGCCCCGAAAGCACGCCGCACGCCCAGCTCGCCCAGACGCCGTTCCATGCGGGAATCGGCCATGCCCGAGAGGCTGACGGCGGGGACGAGCAGCAGGAGCAGGAAAATCACCCCATAACGGCTCAAGTCTCCCACGATATCCGGCTCCACGTTCGACCAATACCGGAAGATACTCTCCCAATGGCGATCCGGCTGCCCAAGAAGGGAGAACTCACGTTTGCCATCCACGTCCAACGATTGGTTGAAGCGACGCACGTTATCCGCCACCGCCTCCCGCACCTTGCCGATGTCCGCCTTATCCTTCACGAGCATATAGACCCTCAAGGGCCCCAGCCCGGGCATATGCGCCTCCGAGTATCGGACCCGCTCCTCGAAGTCGGGCGCTTGGGTATACGGATACCAGACCTGCGAGAAAACCCGATCCATCAGGAAAGATACATCGTCCACCACGCCCACCACACGAAATGAGGTAAAGTCGAGGCTCAAGGTCTGCCCCACGGCACTACCTTCTCCATAAAGCCGCTTGGCCAGTGAGCGGGCGATTACCGCCACGGGCATCCCCGACCGGAAATCGGCCTCGGTGAAAGGCTTACCCTCCAAGAAACGGAAGGAGAATACTTTCCAGAACCCATCGTTCACCCCCATCTTCATGACCGGTACCTGCACGGGACTGCCCACCGACTGCACGAAAGCGGAAGTGGCATCATCATAACGTAACGCCAACGCCTCCAAACCGGGTACGCCCGCAAGGCACTCTTCCACGAAGCGGGGCGATACCGGGCTACTGCTCGTTCCCCCTTTCTCATTCTTCAGCGTGGCGCTCTTCACGGTCAGCAACCGGTCCCGGTCCATCTCCGGATAAATAGAGGCCATTTTCACGTAAAACACGATGGACAACACCATCACCAGCGAGATCGCCAATCCCGTCCCCACGATATAGACCGAGCTGAACAGCCGTTCTTGCCGGATCAGGGCCCATGCTTGTTTTAAGTAGATCTTGTACATATTCATTCGATTTAAATATTCTATCAGTCGGTGGGAGACGGGGCACGCCCCGTCTCTACAACCGGGTGTTACCTGTTTTCTATTATCCGTCATACCGTAATGCGTCAGCCGGTTCCTGCCGGGCCGCCTTACGGGCCGGGTACCAGATAGCCAAGAAGACGACGAACGCCAAGACACCCCCTGTCAGCAGGCTAATGGCCGTGAAGCGGATCACGCCGCAGGGCACGATATCGGCCATCGCCAGATTCAGGCAGATCAGCAAGCCCGGCACGGAAGCGATCGCCAGCAGCAACAAGCCCTCGCCGATCATCAGCCCCTCTATACCCTTGCGGGTGGAGCCCATCGCCATACGTAGCCCCAACTCCGAACGGCGACGGCTCACGTGAAACCAGAACGTACCGATCACCGCCAGAAACACGTTCACCAAGAAGAACAATCCCATGGCCGATACCAGCCGATGGGCGCTTGTCCGCTCCGAGTTCTCGAGATAAAAGGCCCGTATCCCTTCGTAGTCTCTCACTTCCGATACCCAGTAATTACCCACCATCAAGGATCTACTCATTTCCTTCCGGAACTTGGCGGCGTAGTTGGAGGTAGAGACCTCCGGACGGGTGCGGAACGTGATCTGCACTCGCATGAGTCCCTTCTCGTCCAACTGGCCCTTGCCGAACATCCCCCGCAAGTCCAGTGGAGAGAAGACACTATGCTGATTCCGGGAATCGTACTCGGAGTTTCGTACCGGCTCCGTAACCGCTATCACGTGACAGGGCAGGGTATCGTTGTAATTATAGATCTCGGCCCCGATCACGTCGGTATGGCCGTATAGCTTGCTCGCCAGATCGGCGGAGAGGATCATCTCCCGCCCCTCCCGAAGCCCCGACAGGGTCTGCCCCAGTCTCTCCGGGCTTTCTCCCGTAGCGGAGCGGATGCCGAACACCCGGAAATACCCCGGCGAGACGGTCATTGCCCGCACCCGCTGGTTGATCGAGTCTTTCAAGACTCTGCTGCCGATGTTCGAGTCGGTATAAGGCAGCGAATAGTACGAGAGCCCTACCACCTCCACGTCGGGATGCCGCTCGATACGCTCCACGATACGCTCGATATTCCGCACCGGCTCCTCGCTTCCCTCCTCGTAGGCGATGAACGAGGGACTGTCGGACGGCCGTATGGCGAGCGTCACGTTGTACACGTGATCCAGCTTGAAGCCCACCGGCATCCGCGTCAGCATCCCTTGCGCCACGAAGTAGTACATCATGAACCACAGGATCACGAATACGACCAGCAGTTCCACCAGTATCCAGCAGCTTCCTCCCAAACGGGACCTTATCAACTTTAATAGATGTGTTACCATAGCCGTATCCTATTTATCGTTCAACGCGTCCGTTATACTCACCCGCACGGTACGCCAAGCGGGTATCATCGAAGAGAGCAGGTTCAGCGCCACGCAGACAGCGAACGCATAGGCGAACACCTCCATATTCAGCAGCATCCCCGGCGAGAGGAAGATATCGTTACCCGCCCCGGAGCCCATGCTATGCAAACCGGGGGAAAGAAGGATGCCCCGGAATACGGACACCAGCACGTACGAGAACAGCAATCCCGCCATGCCCCCGGGCAACATCAGCAGCATGTTCTCCCAGAAGACCTGCCCCATCAACGTCTTCCGCGACGCCCCGAAGGCCTTGCGTACGCCTAGCTCAGACACCCGGTCTTGCATCCTCGAGGCGTTCAGGCCCGAGAGGTTCAGCGCCGGGACTAGCAGGAAGAGGAAGAGGGCGACGCCCAAGACGATATACGTCTCCGGCCCGAACAACCGCGACAATAACCGGTCGCCGAACGAGCAGGGCGGCTCCACTCTCACCTGTCCCTCCCGCAAGCCGCTGTTGTAGCGTCTTACTCCCTTCTCCAACTCGGCGGAGAGGGCCGGAAGGTCCGAGGCGTCACGCAGCAGGCAGTTGGCGAGCAGCAGTCCCACCGAGCCTTCCCGCTCCTCCAAGGCGGTATCCATGATACTTGCCATCGAGGTGTAGGGTACCCACGCCTCGGCGCAAACGTCGGAAGCGACGGCGGATATATCCTCCACCACGCCGCTAATCGTATATTCTATATCGTTGATCAAGACGGTCTGACCGGCTACCTCAGTACGCCCGAGCAGGCGGCGTGCCAAGGAACGGTCGAGCACCACGCGGGGCATCCCGGAAAGGAACTCGGCACTGGCGAACGGCTTCCCGTCCAAGAAGCTGAAACGGTAGACTTGCCAGAACGCGTCGTCGCATCCCATCAATTGTACTTTCGGCGACTCGTCGCTACCCGGCGCTTGGATGAAGATGTCCCCCACCTCATAAGGCATGATGGCGGCGTTGGTGGTGACCGCCACTTTCTCGGGTGTCTCGAGGCCGTAGAGGACCTCCTTCACGAACCGGGGCCCGCAACCGCTGTTCAACGAGCCTTTGCCCCCGTTGAACTCATACGATACGTTCAATACGTAGCCCATCCGGTCCCTGCTCACCTCCGGGGCGATATTCGCCGTCCGGATATGGTAGACCACCGCTATGGCCATCACCATCGAGATCGCCAAGCCCGTACCGATGATATAAACGGCGGTGAAGAAGCGATTCTGCCCCATCAAGGCCCAAGCTTGTTTAAGGTATACCTTGTACATCGTTCATTATTTGTTAGTTCGTTTTATGGGTATCTGCCGCCTGCTTTCCGTAATTATTATACGCTTGGCATGTATTTCCAAATACTATTCATGTTATCTTTCTTATCTTTGCCACTCAATCATTCATTAAACCACGAGATCATGGATGAAGAAATACCTAAGTCGGAGCTGCCCAAGCCGTTTCGCAAGCTGAGCATCCGCGTCAACAAGAGCCACCTGCCCGGTAACGCAAGCTATAAGGGAAGCGTCGTATGGCAACGTACGCTCAGCATCGATGACATCGCCGCCCGTGTCGTAGACAAACGGAGCGAGTTCCGCAAGGAGACGCTCGTCAACAGCGGGCAGCGGCTCTGCTTCGTCCCCGGCTTCGCTTTCGGGGCAGGCGAGTGGGAAGCCATCGTCTGCACCCAGTTCACCCCTACTTATCACCTTTATAAAGAGCCCCGGTATGGTACGCTTACCTTCACCGTGATGTGAGGTATCGAGACACCGCAGGTGATACCTTGCCTCATACGTTTGAGGTATCGTACCTCATAGCTATGAGGCAAGGTGTCACCCGTGGTGCCTCACACATGGAGATCCCCCCTATGCGGCTCCCTTACTGCACCTGCCTTCCATCGAAGAAGCGCACGGTGCGGCTGGTTTGCTTGGCCTGCGCCTCGTTGTGGGTTACCATTACGATGGTGCGGCCGTCCTCCTTGTTGAGTTGGTGAAGCAGGTCCATGACCTCGATACCCATCTTGGAGTCCAAGTTACCGGTCGGCTCATCGGCGAGGATGATGTCGGGGTTACCTACGATCGCACGGGCGATGGCCACACGCTGGCACTGGCCGCCGGAGAGCTGTGTCGGGAAATGACGCATACGGTGGCTGAGGCCGACCTTCTCCAGCACGGCCTCGGCCAGCTTGCGGCGCTCCGAGGAAGAGACCTTGCGATAGAGCAAGGGAAGCTCCACGTTGTCCAGCACGTTCAGGGAATTGATCAAGTGGAAGCTCTGGAAGACGAAACCCAACTGCTTGTTACGGAAAGCGGCCAACTCCTTGTCGCTCATGCCTACCGTGTTTACGCCGTTGATCTCGACCGTGCCGGAGGTAGGCAAGTCCAGCAGGCCCATGATGTTCAATAAGGTGGACTTCCCGCATCCGGAAGGCCCCATGATGCTGAGGAACTCGCCTTGCTGCACCTCTAGGTTCACGTTTTCCAACGCGACTGTCTCTATCTCTTTCGTACGGTAAATCTTCTGTAAATTCGTTAGTTTGATCATGACTGTAATATTTTAATTGTTATTGTTTGACTCTTGTTATCGTTCAACTCTTACTATCGTTAAGCACTTGCTATCGCTAGACGTTAACACCTAAAAGCAAATTACGTGCCAGAAACGTATCTCATTGATTCCATGGCATCTCTATGAAAAAGCGCTGTCCATTATCGAACAGTTGGTTCATTTCCGAACAGTCGGTTCGTTTCCGGACACGGATGCCCGTGCCATCCGTGCCGTCCGTGTCCGATCATTCCTGCCGCAAGGCGTCCGCCGGATGCATCCGCATGGCCCGATAAGACGGGAAACTGATTCCCACGACAATCATCGCGGCCATCACCGCATACGAGAAGACGAAGCCGAACAACAGGCGTGAGGCCATGTCGGGCGGTATCTCCGAGCCTTGCGTCACCTCCATATACAGCAGGTTGGCGAAGATAGCGGCGGAGGGGATGAAAGTGATGGTGAGTAGCGCCAAGCCCTCCTTCACCAATTGCCAGAATATGCCCTTGCGGGTGGCTCCCATCGCCATGCGGAGGCCGATCTCGGCGCTCCTTTGTTGCGTGCGGTACCAGAAGGTTCCCACCACGCCGAGCAGGACATTCAGCAGGAAGAAGGCGATGCCCGCCACGTAAAGGCGGACTTGATCCAACCAACGCTCAAGGAACTGGTCCCGGTAATGGGACATCGGGAAAACATCCTTCAAATAGATATTACCCATGCGCAATTGCTGCTCCATCTCCTTCCGGAAATCGGCGGCGAAAGTGGCGCCGTCCGCACCGGGCTTCACCCGGATGAAGGTGTTCAGGCCCTCTCCGACCCAATCGCCCTCCTCAGCCACCTTGTTCTCGTCCACCAGCTTATAGTAGGCGTAATCATAGCCGGTGAACTCGCAGTAACGTTGTTTCTCGCAGACACCACCGATACGGTAGGCCACGCTATCACGAGAGCCTTGGTCGGTGATATAGATCTCTTGGCGCACGGCCGCCGACGGATCGCCGAAGAAGTCATCGGCTACACGGCCCGTCACCACCACTTGGTTGTTGCGCAGGGCGTCCACCAACTCCGAGGGGGACCCGCCTTGCGCCGTCTTTACGTCGAACACCTCGAAATAGGTGGGCGATACGTAACGCACGAAGCCATTACGGATCAACGAGTCCTTCCGGAACGTGGCGTATTGATTCGATCCCCGGTAATGGAAATGCACGCCGGTGGTGAAACAGATTGATTCCACGGAGGGGTTCCGGCGGATGCGGTCCATCAAGGTCAGATAATCCCCGCCTCCCCGCTCGCTATGCACGGAGGTCGTGTCATAGTCGGGACTTTCCTCCGGGATCACGCCGAAGCTCACGTGATACGTATGTTCGATATTGAAACCTAATGATCGCGAGTAGAGCTTATACATCACGAACAAGGCGTCCGCCGCGTACCAAAGGAAGATAGAGACCACGAGCATTTCCAACCAGATAAACAAGTTCCCCTTGCGCTCGTTCCAGAGTTGTTTTAGAATCATCTTATACATAGCGTCAACCATTTATAGAGTCCGTAATATTCAATCTTGACATTCGCCAAGCCGGGAGGCCGGCGGAAAACAGGTTCAGCACGAGGCAGAACAGGAAGGCGGCGATAAAGACCGCCCCGTTAAACATCCCGGTGGAAAGCCCCGTCTTCCCCAGCGAGGTGACCATCAACCAGTCCCTCAGCAACAACATGGCGCCGTACGACATCGCCAATCCCAGCAGTCCGCCGAGCAGGGTCAAGACCATGTTCTCGGACAGCACTTGCCAGAGGATGGTGCCTTGCGTGGCCCCGAAAGCCCGGCGTACGCCAAGCTCGGCCATCCGGCGGCGCATCCTCGACAGGGTGATGCCCGATAGGTTCAAGGCCGGAACCAGCAGGAGAATGAAAAGGATGATGCCGTAACGTACGTAGAGGTAGAAGAGGTTCGCCCCGAACTCGCTACCGCCGCCGATCCATTCCTCGATCTGGGTGGAGGGCTGGTGAAGGATATCGGCCTTGACATCCCGGGTCTTGGCGTTGAACTCCTCGACCTTCCGCAGCGCCTCGGTCCTCAACTCCTCCCTCGTGACGCCCGGTTTCAGCAGGACGCAACAGCTATACGAGCCGTTGATGCCCTCTTGGTATCCCCCGTCGTCCCGCACCGTGTAAGGGATCCAGACCTCCGCCCACGCTTTCGAGGCGAACCGGGATACGTCCTTCACGACCCCGCAGATATTGTAGACGATGAAATCGAGCTTCATCTCCCGCCCCACGACTTGGTCCGTGCCGAAAAGGGCCAAGGCCACGCTCTCGCTGATCACGGCGTTGCGGATACCGCTCGTGAAAGCCGCTGGGCTGAAGGGGCCTCCTTGCAGGAAATCGAACTGGAAGATCTTCCAGAAGGCGGTATCCGTATAAGAGATGTAACTCGTCCGGTTCTTAAGCCCGTCCATGGACGAGGCGGTCAACGGCCTGTAGCGATCCATGTTGATGGCGGTAACGGCCTCCGCCCCTTCCAGCGGATAGCAGCATTCCTTCACCAAGGGCAGTCCCAACGACGAGTAGGAGATGCGCCGGTTATCATCCTTGCCATTGCTCATGACGGTCGTTATGTAGCAGGTGCGGCCACGGTTTACCTCCGGCTTGAAACTCGCCGTATTCACGACATACAGGATGACGATCACCATGATCATGCAAATGGCCAAGGCGGTACCGAGTATCGAGATCACGCTCAACAGCTTGTTCTCCCCGATCATCCTCAACGCTTGTTTAATGTATTGCTTTATCATAAACCTTTGTATTATAAATTATCTATTACCCGACTAAAACAGTGATTGTTTGTTATCGTCCGACTTTGTGCCCCTACGGAGGCAAATAACGTGCCAAAAACGTAACCGCCTGATTCCTAACATCATCCCGTAAAAAAGCTGTCCGATAACGAACACTTGATTCGTTATCGGACAGCGATTATGGACAGTTTCAGATTTTATAATTCCCAACGTAAGGATCTCAGCAGTTCATCGATCTCGGCTGCCGAAATGGAGTCACGGTCGGCCTTATCGTAGATCGTGAGGAGAATAACCGTACCCTCATTATCTGCGCAGACAATGGCCTCCGTGCAAGTAATCACTCTCGCCCCATGGCTCTTTCCTTTTCCTTTGGAGGCGATGGCCATGCGTACCTTGCGAACGCCTTTGCCTAAGCTCGTCCCTTGATCGGGGTTCTCGCTCAAAGACTTACCCAAAGCCGATAAATCAGCCTTCAATGAGCTATACTTCTTACAGAGACGTTTGAACTCTTTATCGAAGTCTTGATGGGTTTTTATCCTATACCTCATTGAGCAACTCACTTAAGTCTCTAAACTTATGCCCCACATCCTTGCCCTCACGCAAATCCTTCACGTCTTGCAGGGCATTCCTTAGCCCCGCCAAGATCTCCTCCTTGGTAGGCTCCACGTAATCGTCTGCCGGCTTCTCTACCGGGGTTGCCTTACCGAAGGCAGCCATCTTCATACGGCGGACACTGTCGAGGGCCTTCTTGATCAACTGTTCATCCTCCAAAGACATCACCTCTTGCAGTAACGACATTTTTAATTCTATAGCTGTCATAAGCTTGCTCCTTTCTCATTAATAAATTGACAGACGCAAAGATAGACAATTTATTCGTAATGCAACGCCTCCGCCGGAGCCATCTTTACCGCCTTGCGGACAGGGAACCAGATTCCCATGCAGATCATGCCGGCCATCAGGAGGTAGGAGACGCTGAGGGTTACTAGAAAGCGGAGGATGGAGAGGGGCTCGCGGTAGGAATCCAGCTTATCCAAAAAGGCCATATTGAAGACGAAGACCAGTAGGATCGGAACAGTGATCGCCAAGAGACCCAGACCTTCCAGATACATGTACTCGCCCAGCCTGCCCCGGCTGGAACCGATCGCCATGCGGAGACCGATCTCGCTACGCCGCCGCTCGGTACGCAACCAGAACGTGCCTACGATACCGAAGAATACGTTCACGAGCAGGAAGGCCATCATGGAGAGTTTCTTGCTGTTCTCGTTCTTGGTAAACCGGAGTTGGTCATCACGCTGGTCGGCAAGGAGGGTGACACCGTGGACGAAGGTGTTATTTACCGTCATCCGATCCGCTGTTTTCTCCAAGAAAGCGTACATCTCATCCTCGGTCATCGGGCGTTTCGTACGTACCGATAGTTCAGCGCTCCTTACGCCGAAATTCTTCACGAACTCCCGCAAGGACTCACCTTTCAATATCGTGAAAGCGCAGTTCTCCGGACGGTCGAAGTCATTGCTACGGAAGGTAGGAAGGACAGCGGCGATCGTGAAAGGCTCGGAAAGGTCGTCATTCTCCGAGATCTGCCGGCCTATGGCGGACTGCCCCCCGAAGAAGAAATCCTCCGCCTCCGCCGTTACGACGAGCGGACGGTAAGCGTTCTCCACCAGCGGGGTGATGGCACGGCCCTCCTTATCCTTCATACGGAATACATCGAAATAAGAAGGAGATACTTTCAGCTTGTGGTAGTTCTGTCCTACCGCCTTCGAGGTATCAGCGCCCAAGGGAAGGAGCGTACCCCACGAACTTCCGTTTGAATAAGGCATGGACCAATACGTAACACATACTTCCTCGACCTCCTGCTCTTGGCGGATACGTTCCATAAGCTTCAACAAATCCTGTGTCGCGTTCGAGTCGTAAAGTGAGTCGGGCACATAACCCGGGGCGTTCGACGAGAGCGTGGAAAGCTTGAAACGCCACGTATTCGAGATATCATATCCCATCGGGGCGTTATAGCAGCGCACATCCACCCATAACTTATCCATCATAAACCAAAGGGCGCACATCACGATAACCAACTCGCCCAGTATCCAGCCGTTGCTCTTGCGCTGGGCCCATATTATTTTAAATATATGCTTAATCATAATTTGATAGTTGATAGTTGACAATTGACAACTCATTGTTCATTATTCATTGGATTCACTCATTCCCCTTTAACGCTTCTACGATCGGTTGCCGTGTCGTACGCCATGCCGGTATCCCGGCGCTTAATATATTCAGCAAGAACGTAAAGATAAGGGCGGAGATAAATAAGCCCGGTTTAATAAGCATAGGCGCCGTAAGGCTCACGTTCTCGCTCAACATGAAAGGCTTCCCTACCACCAGCAACACCATCGAGAGACCGATACCGATCACGCCACCGATCAAGGTCAGCACAAAGTTCTCCGATAAGATCTGCATCAAAAGATTCTGCCCCGTAGCCCCGAAAGCCTTACGTAAACCGATCTCTTCTTTCCGCTTCTGCACGGACGATTGGATCACGCCCGTTAAGTTCAGCGCCGGGACCAAGAGCAAAAAGAATAGGAAAGCGCCCGATCCGGCCAAGAAGGTAGGCCAGTCCACCTTTTGAAAAGCGCCGCTTCCCATGGCCGTATCCAACTGGGAAAGTAGCCCGGAAGGGAAACCTACGTTATAATCGGTCTTGCTGTCATTGTAGCGACGGACCTGTTGGTCTAGCTCCGAGCGTATGGCATCGAAGTCGGAAGAGGAACGAGCCAATAAGGCCACGCTGAAATAACCGGCCATATTCTCCCCATACTCCCCATTTACACGGGTCAGGGCCTCATTGCTGCTATAGGGTATCCATACCTGAGCGTAGGAGCTCATCAATGAAGAAGGTACGTCACGCACCACACCGCAGACGGTGAAAGTGATAAAATCCATCACGACCTGCCGCCCGACGGCCTGTCCCGTTCCGAACAAATCGGTCGCCACTTGTTCCGACAGCACCATCTTCGGTATACCGGATTGAAAATCAGCCTCGCTAAAGGGGCCCCCTTCCACGAAAGGATGGTCGAATATTTTCCAATGGCCCGCGTCCGTATAACAAATCTCATACTCCTTGAAGAGCCGTCTATTGGGCAATGACAAGGAATGGCTATCACTACAATAGCCGGATACGGCCTCTGGTTTCCGCAAGGTATAGAAACATTCCTTCACGACCTCGCTGGACATGCCTCCACGGTTATACTCCGGGCCATTGGGATTTTTCGTACCGACTTCCGTACCCCAGACATACATAAATCTAGACCGATTGGACTCAGGGGCATATCCCGTGGATTTAATCTGGAACACCAACACCATGGCGATCGCAAGGGCCGTTCCCGAAATAGAGATTACGCTTACGAGCGTATTTTCACGCAGCATTTGAACCGCTTGTTTGATGTACTGCTTATACATAAATCTAATCGTTTGTTATTATTCTACATATTATTCATATCGCAACGCCTCCGCCGGGACCATTCGGGTAACCTTGCGCACAGGCAACCAGATACCGAGGCAGATCATGCCGCTCATCATTAAATAAGTTATACCGAAAGAGATAGCGAAACGCCCCGTCGTAAACGGCAGGCGATAGGTATCTATAGCATCCGTCGCCACCATATTGATAGCGAAGAGGGCGATAAACGGAAGGGTTAACGCCAATAGGCAAAGACCTTCCAGATACAGATACCGCCGTAACGTGCCATCGTAAGCACCCAGCGCCATCCTCAAGCCGATCTCTCCCCGGCGGTTCTGCGCACGGAGCCAGAACGTACCGATAATGCCGAAAAAGACGTTTACCAGCATGAAGGCCATCAAGGAGAACTTATTGCTCATCTCACGCCCCTTGCCATCCAGATGAATATCCCGGAACTCCCTGATATTGCTGATGCCATAGACAAATAGATTGTCCGCCGCCAACCGGTCTCCCATCTCATTCAGAAAACGATTCATGTCGTCCCGTGTATAGTTTCTTTTCATCCGGACGCAAAGCTCCGCGTTCCGGGCTCCAAACTGATTGACAGTCTCGTTAAACAATTCCCCCTCAAGGCTCTGGAAAAAACATGGCTCCGCAGATTTATACTCGTCGGTCCGGATAGAGGTTGATACGGAGGCGACCGTAAAAGTATTATCCAATTTACTATGCCTCACCTTCCTTCCACGAGCCAGCCGGCCATGATAAAACACGTCTGCCATCTCCTTGGACAAGACCAAGGCGTTATGTATCCCGGCGATCTCGTCCGCTACAGGTTTCCCCTCCGGAGTCTTGATCCGGAAAAGCTTGAAATATTCCGGGGTGACATTCCGGATCTGGAAATTCTCCCCGGATGTTAAGCTCGTGTCACCATCCAGAGGCTCTATCTCCCTCCAAGAATTTCCCATCGAGTAGGGACAAGAGTAATAAGTAGCGCAAACTTCCTCCACCTCGGACCATTGGCGTATTTGCGACATCAAGCGGGTCAGCTTCTCCGGCTCGGATAGCCCGGGAAGCGAATCCGAAGGGTTCCGTTCCTGCTCGCTTAACTTGAAACGCCATACGTTCGTGATATCGAATCCGAGGGGAGAGTAATAGGTTCGCGTGTCCACATAAAACATATCGACCATCAGCCAGAACACACCAGCCACCACCAACAACTCCGCAAATATCCAACTGTTACTTCGGCGCTGGTTCCATATTATACTTAGTATATGCTTGATCATATCATTCCTTTTCAGTAGTTATTTTTCACACGTTCGCATCCTTCAACGATTCCACGATCCGCTCCCTCGCTATCCGGAATGCGGGTAATCCCGAGCTTAGTACATTCAATACCAACGTAAAGAACAGGGCCGCCACAAACAACAAGGGCTGGAAAAGCATGCCAAAAGTTATCACCGTATCTTTTGTCAGCAAGAACGACCGGCCTACATAGAGCAATACGACCGACAAACCTACCCCCAAAACACCTCCTATCAACGTAATGATCAGGTTCTCGCAAACAACCTGCGTAAACAGACGTTCACCGGTAGCCCCAAAAGCCTTGCGAAGCCCCATCTCCGGCCGCCTTTTCTGTACGGCGGATTGTACGATCCCTGTCAGGTTCAAGGTCGGTACCAGCAGCAGGAACAGAAGCACCCAGCCAGTTGTCTTCAGGTATTCGCCCCAACCTACCCGGTTATAGCCATACCGACTACCGGAACCTAAGGCCAGTTCCAGATGGGTGAAAGGCTTGGGAATCGTCAAGATGAAATCCGCTTTGCCGGCGTTGTAGCGGGCTACCCCTTGCTGGATCTCCGCATATATGGAATCGATGTCCGAGAGCTTATGCGCCAAGATCTCCGCCCCGAAAGGGCCACACATCCCGTCGCAACCTTCGCTATTGGTGTACAGGGTATTCGCCGTATAAGGCATCCATACATCGGCGAATGCCTCGCTGGCCGCTTTCGACGGGCGCTTTACCACTCCCGCGATCGTGCAAGGCATCACGTTATTTACCAAGATATCACGACCAACCACGTCTTGGGTACCGAACAGGATACCCGCCAACTTATCGGAAATAACCACATGAGGCAGACCGGAATTGAAATCGGCCTCCGTAAAAGGCTTGCCGGAAAGGAACTTGAAGTCAAATACTTTCCAAAAGGCGGGATCGGTATAATAGACAGTATATTCCTCGAACAATCGTTTACCCGGAATGGAGATAACGTGGCTATTCTGTGCCGTCACGGTTACGGCCTCGGGCTTTTTCAGCGTATAGAGGCATTCACGTATCGTCTCGGCGGAAAGGCCCGTATTGTTATTCTCGCTCCCATCCTTCGAGTTAGTGTTCACGGAGTAGATATAAAGCATCCGGTCTCGCTTCGATACGGGGCTATAACCTACCAGCTTGATTTGAAATTGCAACACGACAACCAAGATCATGGCCACCGACAGCATCGCACCCAAGATAGAAACCACGCTTGTAAGACGATTCTCTCTCAGCGCATGGATGGCTTGTTTAAAGTATTGCTTGAACATCCTTTATTTCAATTTCAGTTTATTCTTTTCCTTGAAGCTTGTCATATCGGAAACGACTACCTCGTCGCCCGGTTCCAAGCCATTGACTACTTCGACATACTCAAAGTTGCTGTCTCCCAGCTGTACCTTCCGCTTGATCAATTGGTTTCCGTTGACAACAAACAACTCATACTCTCCTTTCCCGACGTAGAACGAGGCGTTGGAAATACGCAGCACATCGTCCTTGATGGCATTCATCACGTATACATCGGTCTTCAAACCGGAGCGCAAGCGGCGATGATTATCCTCCTCCAACTGTACCGTGAAAGAGATTACACCGTTCTTCGATAAGGGGGTAACATCGCTAACCACCCCATCCAGTTTATCGTTGCCGATCTTTACAACGGCTTTGCTACCGGCGGCGATCCGGTCACCATAGGTATCGGCGATCTCCCCCTCTATCTTGAAATGGGACAAGTCGGAGACGATAGCGACACGACTGCCTTGAGAGACTTGGGCACCTACCTCGTTGTTCACGTAGGTCAGGATCGCCTTGCGGGGAGAGCGTATCTGGGCGTCTTCCAAGGTACGCTTCGTCTCGGCTAGGCTCTTTCGGAAGATGTTCAGGTCGAGTTCTTTCACTTTATAATCGGCATCCGTCAAGGATTTCTCGTTCTCATATTTTTGCTCATCCTCTTTCAGTTTCAAGACGCTAACGTTATAGTCCAGTTCCACTTGACGGACCTTATCGGTCGTTCCGGCGCCTAGGCTATCCAGATAACGCTCGTTGCGCAACTCCACTTCCTTTCGGTTCAGTTCCATGCGAGAGACTTTCAATTGCATCTCCATCTCGGAAAGCTTATTGCGGTTTTGGATACGGAGTTGATCCAATTGGAGGCGTTTCATTTGCTCCTCGTCCAATTGTTTCTTATAATCCGTCTCGGCGCTGAGCAAGTCCAGTTTCAAGATCGGAGTACCTACATCCACGGAATCGCCTCCCTTTTTATAAATCTCGACGATACGGGAGTTGATCGGTGAGTTGATGATTTCCTCGAAAGCAGGAACCACCTTGCCTGACGCACTAACGGAAACCTCGATCACTCCTTTATCTACCGTTGAAAAAACCAAGTCCTTCCGTTGCAGGCTGGTTTGCATGAAACCGATCACCCCGCCTATTAAGACAACGGCAATACCAATCCCCGCCCCCAGCTTTATAAACTGTTTACGCTGCTCCTTCTGCCGAACCTCTTTTGATATCTCTCTGTCCATATTTCGTTTGTTTTTATTTTCCACCCTCTAAAGAGCAAACCCCGTGCCAAAAACGTAAGTAACTGATTCTATGAGAATATCCATTTTTAGTACTGTTCGATTTCGGACACTGTGTTCGGTTTCGCTCAAAACTTTTCCGATAGACCTGTTGTTCTATGCCCAAAACTTATAAACGCAAAATGTATGAACACAAGACTTATCCTATTCACATGTATAGCCGGTCTGACTCTCTTTTTCTCTGGCTGTAGCAAAAATGATGATGATCATCAAGGTATTATCCCTCTCCCCCCGGTAGAGAACGCTTTTCAAGAGAAATATCCCGATGCCAAGAACCCTGTTTTTGAGATCGAAGGTAACTATTATGTGGTAGATTTCAATAATGAAGGTTCCGAGACAACCGCTTGGTTCACGGATCAAGGCGTATGGATGATGGAAAAGATAGACATCTCTTTCGCCCAATTACCGGCAGCGGTATCCACCGCCTTCAAACAAGGCTTTTACTCAAATTGGACCGTGGATGACACGTACGCCATCAATCGCCTAAATATGGGAATCGTTTACAAGATCGAGGCGGAGCAGTCCAATAGCGAAGTAGACCTGTATTATTCACAGTATGGAAACCTGATCAAAGCCGTGGACGATGAGATCAATAATGACGCACCGATCGTTATCCCGAAAGAGGTCAGCAACCTGATGGAGATCACTTTCGCCAACGCCGAGTTGCTGGATATCCAACAGAACAGCCTAGGTTACGAGCTGGATATGATCGATAACCAGATTTATAAAGTGGCGCAATTGAATAAGGATTACAGGTGGCAAAGTACCACATGGGCCATGTCCGAGCAAGAGGTTCCGCAGATCGTGATGCAAGGCTTCGAATCCTCCGCTTACGCTAGCGACAAGGTACAGTCAATATATACGTTATTGAATGCCAATGGCACCTTCTACCTATTCAAGGTTTCACATAACGGGCAGGACGAGACGATTACCTTTGATGTATTCGGGAATATCGTATAAAAAAGCCGCGCGATTCACAGCCGTCTCCGGACTTGAATCGCACGGTTTGCGTTATATGATAATCAAGCTTATTTACTGATCAATTCCAAGGTCGCCCCTTTTACTCCCGGCGCGGAAGCCTCGAAATAGATCGTTCCCGGTTCCTCGGCCGTCTGCACGATAGCGGTAAGTTGCCCGCTAAACAGTTTCATTTCCGGAAGATGGAAGAGTTCCAGACTGGCGCTATTTCCATTTGCCGCCGCACGGTAGGCTCCGGCACCACGAACCTTAAACTGGATCTGTCGGGTATCATCCGGACAAAGGTTCCCGTTCTTGTCTACGACTCTAACATTGATGAAAGAAAGGTCTTTTCCATCAGCCGTCAATTGGTTACGATCGGCGGATAACTCAATATGATGCGGCTTCCCTGCGGTATGAACCTCCTCCTCGGCCACAGCGTTACCCTCCTTGTCATAAGCGACCACCTTCAAAGTTCCCGGCTCGTATTTGGTATCCATCCACATCAAACGATATCGTTTCTGGCGCTCGAAACTCTTTTGAGCCGCTTCGGTATAACTACTATCGATACCGATGCTTAGATCTTTCGTACGTTTCCCTTGGCTCTTTCCGTTAATAAACAATTCGGCGGAAGGATAATTGGTATAAACGAATACGGGTGTCACCTCCCCCTCACGTCCCGGCCATGTCCAATGCGGCAGGATATGCAAGGTCTTGGCGCTTTTGTTCCAATGACTACGGTATAGATAGTAACGATCCTTGGGGATACCCGCCAAATCGATAATACCGAACAAGGAGCTATGGCTTGGCCAATTCGTATAATAAGGAGTAGGCTCGCCCAGATAATCAAATCCTGTCCATACGAATTCCCCGATACAATACGGAAGGTCCTCATGCTGGATAAAATCGTCTTCCGGCAGATTAGACCAGCTGCAATGCTCCACGTCGTACGAGGAACTTTGGTGATCCTCATAGACAGCCATCGCCTTACGCTCTACCGGGAATTTATACACCCCTCGTGAGCTAACCGTGGAGGCAGTCTCGCTTCCCAAGATTATCCCTTGGGGTAATTTCTGGTAATTCACCTGATACCGGAACGGACGATAATTAAATCCCGCCACATCCATTACCGCCGCCATATTATTATTCACGACGGCATCCGGGGCATCCATACCTTGCGTCACCGGACGAGTCGGGTCTTCCCGATGGCAGATATCCTGTAAGAACTTGGAGATCTTACAACCGCTCTCATCCCATTGGTTAGGCACCTCGTTACCGACGCACCACATCACGACGCTCGGGTTATTCCGGTAATGATGTACCAAATTCACGAGGTCTTTCTCCACCCATTCGTCGAAAATCAAATTATAGCCGTTCGCGCATTTCGCCTTGTTCCATTCGTCGAAGCTCTCTGCCATCAACATCATACCCATCTCATCGCAAGCCTTTACCAACTCGGGAGCCGGCATATTATGGGAAGTACGGATAGCGTTGCATCCCATGTCCTTCAAGATCCGGATCTGACGACGGATAGCGGCATCATTGACGGCAGCCCCTAACGGGCCTAAGTCATGGTGATTACAAACGCCTTTGAATACCGTCTTCTCACCATTCAAGAAAAAGCCTTTATTCGGAATGATCTCGATCGAACGGATACCGAATGGGGTCGTATAGAGATCTTTCAGTTGATCGCCCTCATAGAGACGAGTCTCCGCAGAATACAAGGCAGGCATATCCGGCGACCATAAAGTCGGGGTCTGGATGATAAACTCTTGGGAGAGGCTATTATCATTGTACTTAATCTGTGAGAGAGGCGTAGTCTGCTCCGTCAACTTTTGCCCGTTCGGATTCCATACACTGGTTTTCACGCTATACTTGCTGGCATCGGCCCCTTCCGGCAGTACGATTTTCGTCTGTACATTGACTTTCGCAAATTCCTTCGTGGCGGTCGGGGTCGTAATATAAGTTCCCCAGACCGGGATATAGGCGTTTTCCGTCACGATTACATGTACATTCCTATATAGTCCCGCTCCCGGATACCAACGGGAGGATTCCGGCAAGTTCTCAAGGCGAACCGCCAAGGTGTTCTTTTTCCCCGGGATGAGCTGTTTCGTGATATCGAAATAGAAAGAATTATAGCCATACGGCCAATACCCAACCTCTTGCCCGTTCACGTAGACCTTGGCATGGCTCATCGCACCGTCGAACAGGATCGTGGCACGCTTCCCATCCGTAAATTGAGGAACCTCAAACTCGGTCCGGTACCAGCCGACTCCCACGAAAGGCAAACCTCCGGTTCGGCCGGCATGTTCCATGGCCTCCGTTTGTCCGTCTTGGGCGATAGCGACCTCTTGCTTATCATTCTGAGAGCTGAAAGGGCCGTAAATCGCCCAATCATGCGGAACGGTCACCGATTGCCACTTACTATCATTGAAAGTAGGATTGATAAACTCCGGGCGGTCTTCCCGGGTGAACTTCCAATTCTTTTCCAACAGGAACTCACTGCGTACTTGCGAGAAAAGCGCAGGGAAAAGGCAAAACAAACCGATCAAAATAGCGAAACTTGTTCTTTTCATTCGTTTTTTGTGTTTTTGTTATTCATAGCGGAACAAAAATAAGTATTTTTGTCTCCAATACAAACTAAATCAAAAGAATTGCACAGCATGTTGTTACAATTAGCTTTCGTTTTAATAGCCATCATTATAGGTGCCCGTATCGGTGGTATCGGATTAGGCGTGTTAGGAGGTCTCGGACTCGGTATACTCACCTTTGGATTCGGGCTCCAGCCCACTTCCCCTCCTATCGATGTCATGCTTATGATCGTTGCCGTAATAGCGGCAGCTAGTTGTATGCAAGCCGCTGGCGGACTTGATCTGATGGTTAAGTGGGCGGAGAAATTGCTTCGCAAGAATCCTCAACGAATCACGATATTAAGCCCGTTCGTCACCTATTTGTTTACCTTCATAGCCGGAACGGGGCATGTGGCTTATTCGGTCCTTCCGGTAATCGCCGAGGTCGCTACGGAAACGAAGATCCGTCCCGAACGTCCGATGGCGATCGCCGTGATCGCTTCCCAGCAGGCTATTACGGCCAGTCCGATATCGGCGGCTACGGTAGCCATGCTTAGTATGTTATCCGGATATCATATTTCCTTGATGAATATCCTTATGATATCAGTTCCTTGTACCTTATTGGGGGTATTGGCGGGAGCGATCTATTCTTTAAGGGTTGGTAAAGAATTGGATCAAGATCCGGAATACTTAAAGCGGGTAGCGAACCATGAGTTCAGCACGAAGCATTACGAGGCGAAAGGCGTTGAAAACCAAATGAAAGCGGCCTTATCGGTCTCTATATTTGTTCTCGCTACGATAGCGATCGTTATTTTTGGTTCTATGGAGTCCCTACGTCCGGTCTTTACCGTCGGCACGGAAAAGGTCTCGATGCAGATGTCACATATTATTGAGGTATTAATGTTGACAGCCTCCGCTTTCATCTTATTATTTACAAAAACAGATGGTATCAAGGCCGCACAGGGTTCCGTTTTTTCCGCAGGCATGCAAGCGGTGGTAGCGATCTTCGGTATCGCTTGGATGGGAGATACATTTATCGCCGGCAATATGACTGAATTAAAGGGATCTATCGAGCATATAGTTACACAGATGCCTTGGTTATTCGGATTGGCCCTTTTCGTAATGTCCATTTTATTATTTAGCCAAGCGGCTACCATTCGTGCGTTATTGCCGCTAGGGATCGCATTGGGAATCTCACCCTATATGTTGATCGCTTTATTCCCCGCCGTAAACGGTTATTTCTTCATCCCAAACTACCCGACAGTCGTAGCCGCCATCAACTTCGATCGTACAGGCACGACCCGCATCGGTAAATACATCTTGAACCATTCTTTCATGATGCCGGGATTGATAGCGACCGGGGTTTCTGTAGGATTGGGGTTACTATTCATTCAATTCATATAATAAGAAAGCAAAAAATAGAGACGCAGCATACACGCTACGTCTCTACACCCCACACCATATATCATATTATATTACTTCAACAATTTTTCCTGAATCAACTGCTTTAACTCCAGTTTTCCCATCGTGCCGATCATCATCTCACGGGGGCCGTCTAGCGGGCAAAACATCAAAGTGGGAATCGTTCGGATATTAAAGGCTGTCTCGAGTGCCTCCTCTTGATCTACATCCACCTTATAAATATAAATCTTCCCATCAAATTCTTTGGCAAACTCATCCAATATAGGGCTTAAGCGTTTGCAATAACCGCACCAAGGAGCGTGAAAATCTATGAGGCAAGGACGACTTCCTATATATTTCCAATCTTTGGGATTCGCCTCAAAATCACCGACATTGGCGATAAAACCATCTTTCGTTAAATCGATCACTACCATACTTCTCTATATTTTGATTTATAATATAACAAAGATAAGTATGAATAGGTTGCGGTATTTTTTATACTTTCGCGGCATCGTTTTAACAACAGACAGAATGCTCACACTTGATAAAATTTATCAGGCATCATATGCCTTGAAGACAGTCATCAGACGCACTGATTTAATCAGCGCTCCCAATATCAATCCGGAATCCCATATTTTTCTAAAACCAGAGAACTTACAAGTAACCGGATCGTTTAAAGTGCGCGGCGCTTGTTTCAAGATCGCCCAGCTTACGGAAGAAGAGAAATCGCATGGCGTAGTGGCTTGCTCGGCGGGAAACCATGCCCAAGGTGTGGCATTAGCGGCTACCGCTCATGGTATCAAGTCCTTAATCTGCTTGCCCGATAACGCTCCTATCTCTAAAGTCGAGGCTACTAAATCTTATGGGGCAGATGTATGCCTTGTCGAAGGTGTTTACGATGACGCCTATAACAAGGCTTTACAATTGAAGGATGAGAAAGGATACACATTTATCCATCCGTTTGATGATGAGGATGTGATCGCCGGACAAGGGACCATCGGTTTGGAGTTATTGGAACAACTCCCGGAAGTAGAGGCCGTAATCATTCCGATCGGAGGGGGTGGGCTGATCTCCGGAGTCGCCTATGCCATCAAGAACTTGAACCCGAATATCAGAGTTTACGGAGTGCAAGCCAAAGGAGCGCCCAGCATGTTAAACTCTATCGAGCATGGGAAAATCGAACGCCTCGAAGGTGTCCGTACCATAGCCGACGGTATCGCCGTAAAAGAACCGGGAATACATACTTTCGATCTTTGCCAGCAATATGTGGACGAGATCGTATCCGTGACAGACGATGAGATTTCCACCGCTATCCTCGCGTTGATCGAGCAACATAAATTAATCGCCGAAGGGGCGGGTGCCGTAGCCGTGGCCGCCGCCATGTTTAATAAAGTACCCATCAAAGGGAAAAAAGTAATCTGTTTGATTTCCGGCGGAAATATCGACGTGAATATCCTTTCCCGGGTAATCGGACGTGGTTTGCAGAAATCCGGCCGCTCTTGTTCCATGACGATCGAATTGGTAGACAAACCCGGACAACTACAGCACGTATCTGAAATCATTGCCTCTACCGGCGCTAACGTAGTATCCGTATATCACGAGCGTGTCAGCCATACGGCTGATATCAATGGCTGTTATCTGCGGTTGGAGATGGAAACAAGGAATCAACAGCAGATTAATGAGATCCGGCAATTACTCACCGTTTCGGGATATAAGATAGTGGAAGGATAAACAATTCGCCCCTAAGCATACAATTGATTGGCAAACCATTACTGTGCCACTACTTTCCATAGGCGTGGCACAGCCGTGCCATCTTAGTGGCACACTTGTGCCATCCTTATGGCATAGCTGTGCCATCACGGTGGCACAAGCGTGCCCTAAGAATGGCACAAGCTAAATATTAATATATTGTCTTAATGTATTCACATACTCCTCCATCGCCAAGCGTCCTTTATCTGTGATCCGGCAAACCGTTCGGGGCTTCTTCCCGGCAAACCCCTTCTCGATCTCGATATAACCAGCTTCATTAAGTTTGTCCAATTGGACGCTGAGATTTCCTGCGGTAGCGCTCGTCTTCTCCTTGATATAGACAAACTCCGCCTCCTCCACCGATAGTAAAATGGACATCACCGCTAGCCGGAGTTGGGAATGCAATAAAGGATCTAATTCTTTAAACATTGTTTTTTAGCTTTATTATTAAGAATATGCCCGGGAATAATCATCATTACCACAAATGAAAGGCCAAAATACAAATACCATAAAACCGTGACAGGATCATGATTTATCAAACTCATCAGCATGTGGATAACTAAAACGAAAGCAACCACCGGAGAGTAAATCATCCATTTCTCCCGCAAGATAATGCCATTTATAGATACCCCTAATCCACAATATAATAACGATAAAGGAAGCATCAATATAAAATTGACGGATTGCCCATAAAGCGCACAAAATACCGCGATCAAGACGAACGTCAGTCCAAACATACAGCCAAACACTTGCCATACCTTGGAGATCGTCTTGTCCGTATAAGTCACCACGGCCGGCTCACAACCTCTTTGCTTATATGAAATAACTGGTCCGACAGCAAACATGAGCATCCATCCCCAAGACCAAATATAATTTTGAGTACACAATATCAAGGAGGATATCACGACCGATAAGAGCACAGTAAAATATCCCCAATAAAGTAACACATTGCCACTCCCTACTTTCATGTTTCGCTTACTGGAGTTAATCATCTGAGTGATAATATCCAGACTTTCTTTTTCTGATAATTTTCTATCTTCCATAATTGTATTTATTTTATGTTATTTTTCATTCAGGCGACTCCGTTCGGAACCGGAACCTATCTCAATCTTACTCTTCCTTACTTTCTTTCCGCTATTGAAATTCCATGTCAACGCAACCTTAAAGACCCTTCCAGTAAGTCCGTTTTCATAACGGGATGATGTTCGATAAACATCCAACGTACTGGCGTACTCATTGGCTTGGTTAAAGATATTATCGACTGAAACTGCCAACAATAGCTTATCATTAAATAGTTTCTTTCTCGCCATTACTCCAACCGTATGCCGGGGGGCGACCTCGCTATTACCGGAATATAGCCGGCTCGTTCCACTATACCGGGCCTCCACCGTAAAACCTGCCGGCAATGCAAAGGTAGCGATCGCATTGGCAAACCCTAAATAATGAGACAAGAAAGAAGACAATTCCGTCATCCGGATATCCTGCCGTACGCCTATGAAATTCCCTGTCAAGTTACACCAAGTAAAGGGTTGATACGGCAAGCTGACCGCTACAAACCAATGGTTTTCCCGATCGTGATTTTCATACGTGATATAGGATACATCGGGATTCGCCACATCTTGTTTACAGAACTCCCGGATCAAGTCGTGGTGCAAGTTTCCTCCTACAGTCACCGTATAACGATAATTATAAACCAACGTTACACTGAAACGATTGATATAAGTAGGACGCAGATAGGGATTCCCGATCTGGTAGCTATAGTCCGAACTCTGTATACGATTCGGATTCAAGGTATAGAACGGAGGACGTTCGATATTACGAGCATATTGCCCGACCAGCATCCACCTCTTGATGGGATCGAACGCATAGGTCACGCTCAAGTTCGGAAAAAGATCCAGATAATCCCGACTAAAATCCTCACTTCTATCCGACGTCTTGGAATATTCCGCACGTACCCCCGCAGCAAACGACCAGTTCTTGATCTCCGCAGAGAAAGAGGCGTAAGCTCCTACTATATTTTCATTATATCTCAAGGTATATCCATATTCCTCATTTGGAATCCAGCTACCACTAGAGGTTACCCCCTCATACAAGGAATGATCATCCATCAATGTATAGGCATATTTGGTCCCGATTTTCAAAGACATTTTTTCACGCAAATTCTTTTGGAAAGAAATATCGGTTGTCGCCATATCATAATCCGCCGCCGCATGACTCCGGTAAACCGTGTCATAGCTCCAACTAGACTGTTCATAACAGATCGTATGGAAATTATCCCCGGTTGATCGCTTACTTACGTAATCGGCTATGACCTTAAATACCGAGCCTCGATCATCCATTTCGCGTAAGTAATTGACCGTAGCGGAAAACGTGTTATAATCATCCTTCTGTCGATAATTCCCCGTACTCTTCATAGGATAAGAGTTCTTTACTAAATCCGTTTGACTCCAAGATGTTCCATCCGAAGCTTGATTGATATATTCGATCTCAGCTCCGACACTATTCAGCGAATCGATCTCGAAAATAGCCCCGACACGTCCATTCCCATATTTGGAATCCGTATCATACAAAGATTGAGACACAAACTTATTCCCCACCGTTCCGTATTCCCTGTTGGAGTTGATCTCTCCTTTATCCCGGGGAGTAAAAGTACCCGATACCGCTCCATTCAAGCTCCATTTCCCGACACGTGCATTTACGGACGCCGATGGAATATACCCTTGTAAAAATGGAGACAATGACGTACCTAAAGATACATATCCTTGCATACCGTTATCCGGACGTCGCCGCAATGAGATCTTGATCACTCCACCCTTAGTTGAGGCCTCATACTCAACTCCCGCGATCGGTATTACCTCAATCCTTTTTATATCCTCCGATTTCAAAGACCGCAAATAAGCCAGTAGCTCCTCTCCCGTTAAACGAATCTCACGATCATCCACAAACACCTTCGTTCCTTGCGCCCCGTTTATCGAGATAGTTTCATCCGAGAGCCAGACACCCGGTGCCTGTGATAATAATTCCGTACCATCCTTTCCGGCAGATGGCATGACCGACATGATAAAGCGGTCCGCCTTCCGCTCGATATTCTTCGCTTGAACAACGACTTCCCTCAGAACATGGTTCAATAGATCTAGAATCAAGGAATCCCGCCGTTTTATCGGCAAGATCAGCTCTTTCCGTAAAGGCTCGTATCCGAGGCATTGAACAACAAGCCTATACTTCCCAGCCTCCGCCTCCATGCTAAAATCGCCATCACTATTGGCCACGGCACCCCCTACCTGTTTTTCTCCCGATAAAAGCACAGCGGTCGCATATTCCACGGCATTTCCCTCCGCATCGGAAACATGGGCTTTATAAACCGTTTGTCCCGAGATCTTTTGGGCACTACCCCCGCCTATCGCCAAAATCCAGAGCCATAGTAGTAAAAACCGTACCATGGCTCTATTGATTTACCGGATAATACAGTTTTAATTTGAAAGTCGCTTCCTCATCCTTCACCTCGCAACTTTTCAACACATATCCTTCCGCAGGCCCTTTTCCTTCCAGCATATCCATTTGCCAATTCTCGTTCTCGTCATGGAATACGGACAGATCAAACTTTTCCCAATCCACGTTTTCCAGCCGGATCGTAACCTTTCCTTTCTCAGACTTCGCCATGCCATAAACAGGCTTGGTATCTTTTCCTGACTGAGCCATAACTAGGATATTCCCATGGTTACCACGTATATTTCCAATCTCTACAATAATAGTACGTGCCTCTATGCGACCACATACCAACATGAATAAAGATAATATGAATAAAACTCGTCTCATTTTAGTATCCTCCTCTTAATTATTATCACTGTTACTGCAAACAAGTTTATTTTATAAACCATCCATGGATAAAAAAATGCAAAAGAGCTGCGCATCACTCTTTGCACATCGCAAATATAGACAAGTTTATTTTATAAACCAAATAATATTATAAAATATTCCAATAAAAATTTGACTCTGCAAAATACAGCCAAAATCCCCCACTAACCCTCCTAGAAAACACGTACATGCTTTCAAAACAACCATTTTAAGTTTGAAACAAAGCAACTTTTTCGCTATATTGCGCACATTTAGAATATATATGAACAGGACCAACATACAAATAACTAAAGATATGAACGAACGAATAATTGCTATACAAGCAGATATTACGACATTGGATGTAGACGCCATCGTAAATGCCGCGAACAATAGCTTATTGGGAGGTGGCGGCGTAGACGGTGCCATCCATTGGGCCGCCGGTCCGGAACTCCTTGACGAATGCCGGACTTTACAAGGATGCCCGACCGGAGAGGCGAAGATAACGAAAGGTTATCGATTGAAAGCCCGTCATGTCATACACACCGTCGGTCCCATCTACCGAAACGGACAACACGGAGAGCCGGAGCTACTGGAAAATTGTTATCGAAACTCCTTGCGATTGGCGAAAGAGAACAGACTGAGAACAATCGCTTTCCCATCAATAAGCACCGGCGTATATGGCTATCCTATCGAGGAGGCGGCACGGATAGCGATCCGCACGATCGATACCTTCCTAAAAGAGAATCCGGAAATCCAGCAAGTCACGATGTGCTGTTTCTCCGGATACGACAAATCGGTTTATACGAAAGCGCTGGAACAAATTACAACTCACGAGCCGTAATGTGGAAACACCCTTGCTTGCGTTCGTGCTTGATATAGCAACGATCCGCCCTGCGCAAATCACGAAGCACGGAGGCAAGCACCATTTTCAAGCGGTCCTTATCAATATTTAAGGTATCTTTCTCATCTATCTTAGTATAGCGTACCCATGATACATCGAACGTAGTTCCGTATTGGTGGGCAGAGTTGAGAGAAGAGTTCGTATTCCTTTTTCTCAATTTCTTGACATCGGCAACCGTACGGGTTACACTGGTTACCTTTATTTTATAGATGGAAGCATTCAAGTTTTTCAATGAGTCTTGGAAGTTTTTCCCGATATCCTCCAGCAGATTAGCGGCTTCCGGCACCAAATACGGAATAGAGTGCGTCAACTCCTCTACCTCGTAATAGTCATTCGTCTTGATCTCCACCATATCCCGGGAGGCGTGCTCCGCTCCTTCCCTCGAAGAGACAGGCTCTATGCCGATCTTCTTCGCAACGGACAAATGAACGTCATTCAAATCATTAAAATCACGATTATAGCTTCCATTGTACCAAATCTTCTTCAATTCACCTCTTTTCTCCTTACAAGAAGAAAAAGCCGTCGCCGACACGATCACGACCAGCAACAACATCACATTAAACACAGTCTTCATCTTCATTTCCTTCGTTTTGCCTGACAAACATACGGAAAAATCCGAAATTCCCCCTTAACTCCAATTAGTTTTTCTCTAAATGGTAGACGAACGGCTGAAAGATGTGTTCCCGTGAAATAAAACTTCTCCCTTTGCATCAATGGATAAAGAATATTACTAATTTTGTAACTTGATTCGAATAATAAAAAATAGCACATCTTTTTGAAGCGTAATTTAATAAAAGGAATAGCGGATGATTGAAAGAATTTATATTCTTGAAAGCGTAGACCCGGTAATTTTCTACGGTGTGAATAACTCTAATATGCAATTGATCAAGACATTGTTTCCGAAATTGCGTATCGTTGCCCGTGGAAATGTGATGAAAGTGATTGGAGATGAAGATGAGTCCGAGCTTTTTCTCAAGAAAATCCGTGAGGTGGAAAAATACTGTGAGGAGTTTAACTCGCTCTCCGAAGACGTGATTCTGGATATTATAAAAGGGAAAGGCCCCACGGTCGTGAAGCAGGAGAACCTGATCATCCACGGCATGAATGGCAAGCCGATTACCGCACGTACCGAGAATCAACAGTTATTGGTAAAGGCTTTCGAGAACAACGATCTGGTTTTCGCCACAGGACCCGCCGGTTCGGGCAAAACATTCGTCGCTATCGCCCTAGCCGTAAAAGCATTAAAGAATAAGGAAGTACGGAAGATCATCTTAAGCCGTCCCGCCGTGGAAGCCGGAGAAAAACTGGGTTTCTTGCCGGGTGAGATGAAGGATAAGCTAGATCCCTATCTGCAACCGCTTTACGATGCCTTGCAGGATATGATACCGGCAGCCAAGCTGAAGGAATATATGGAGAATAACGTGATACAGATCGCCCCGCTAGCGTTTATGCGCGGTCGTACCTTGAACGACGCCGTCATTATATTGGACGAGGCGCAAAACACGACGACGCATCAAATCAAGATGTTCTTGACCCGCTTGGGTATGAACGCCAAGATGATCGTCACCGGAGATGTCACGCAGATAGACCTTCCGCCTTCTACCACGTCCGGATTGATACAGGCCATGCAAATATTGAAGGGCGTAAACGGGATCGGTAAGATCGAGTTCACCAAGAAAGATATTGTCCGGCATAAACTTGTCCAACGAATCGTAGAGGCTTATGATAAGTTCGATGATAAACGGAAGAAAGAGATCAAAGAGGCAAAAGAGAAGAAAACGAATATAGACAACAACTAAAAGTAAGAGTCATGAAGAAGGCATTAGTTAAAACAGACTTCAATTTCCCGCGACAAAAGAGCGTATACCATGGGAAAGTACGCGACGTGTACAACATCAATGACGAGGTATTGGTAATGGTCGCTACAGACCGTATTTCCGCTTTCGATGTTATCTTGCCGGAAGGTATTCCTTACAAGGGACAAATGTTAAACCAGATCGCCGCCAAGTTCCTTGACGCTACGACTGATATTTGTCCGAACTGGAAAATGGCGACTCCGGACCCGATGGTAACGGTTGGCGTTCAATGCCAAGGTTTCCCGGTTGAGATGATCGTACGCGGTTATCTGTGCGGAAGCGCATGGCGTGCTTATAAGAGCGGCGTGCGTGAGATCTGCGGCGTGAAACTACCGGAGGGTATGCGTGAAAACCAACGTTTCCCCGAACCCATCATCACCCCGACCACAAAGGCTGAGATCGGAGAGCATGATCAAGATATCTCTAAAGAGGAGATTCTCGCTAAAGGTTTGGTCTCTAAAGAGGACTACGAGGTTCTTGAGAAATATACGATGGCCTTGTTTAAACGCGGTACCGAGATCGCTAAGGAACGTGGCTTGATCTTGGTTGACACGAAATATGAGTTCGGTCATCGTGACGGCAAGATCTATTTGATCGACGAGATCCATACTCCGGATTCCTCCCGTTATTTCTACTCAGAAGGATACGAGGATCGTTTCGCCAAAGGGGAACCGCAGAAGCAACTTTCCAAGGAGTTCGTCCGCGAATGGTTGATGGAAAATGGCTTCCAAGGTAAATCCGGACAGAAAGTTCCTGAAATGACACCGGAGATCGTAGAAGGAATCAGCAACCGATATATCGAATTGTTCGAGCATATCACAGGGGAGACTTTTGTAAAAGGCGAGACTGATAACTTGCTGAACCGCATCGAGAAAAACGTTACCGAATATTTACAGAATAAATAAGATACCGCACATGACACAGTATGGTTCAGAGACAATACTTCCTTATAACAAAGAGGAACAAAAGGGTACGCAAGTCAAACGTATGTTCGACTCGATAGCCGAAACGTATGATCAACTCAACCATACTCTCTCATTTGGTATCGACAAGATATGGCGCAGGAAAGGGATCGCTTTCCTGCGTCCTTTCTCTCCTAAAACGATACTGGATATCGCTACCGGTACCGGAGACTTGGCTATCTCCATGTACAAAAAGCTGCGACCCGACCATATCGTCGGTGCCGACATCTCGTTAGGCATGATGGAAGTGGGACGGAAAAAAGTAGCTGCCGCCGGTTATTCGGAGTATATATCCTTCGAGCAACAGGACTGTACGGCCTTGACCTACGAGGAAAACTCGTTCGATGCCGTAACCGCCGCTTTCGGGGTTCGTAATTTTGAGAACATAGAGCAAGGTATCTCAGAGATGTACCGGGTGCTGAAACCCGGTGGGCATATCATGATCTTGGAACTTTCCACACCGGAACATTTTCCCATGAGACAACTCTACCAGATCTATTCAAAGACCGTCATCCCCTTTATCGGACGTCTACTCTCTAAAGAAAAAGTCGCGTATAATTATTTGCCGGCTTCCATCAAGGTAGTTCCTCAGGGAAAGGTCATGACGGATTTACTCACCCGCCAAGGCTTCAAGCAGGCCCGTGTACGGACCTTTACCTTCGGGATCTGTTCATTATATACAGGATCTAAAGAATAAACAATAAAAAGGTTATGCAGAAATATGGCTTACTGGGATATCCCCTCGGACATTCGTTTTCTAAAACGTATTTCAACCAGAAGTTTGAGGCGGAGAAGATCGACGCTGAGTACTTGAATTTCGAGATTCCCTCTATCAAGGAGATTAAGAACGTAATCAAAGAAAACCCTGAACTTAACGGTTTAAACGTGACCATTCCTTATAAGGAACAAGTAATCCCATATTTAGACGATTTGGATGACGATGCCCGTCAGATCGGAGCGGTAAATGTCATCAAGTTCACAAAAGGTCTTTTCGGCAAACTTAAACTGAAAGGATATAACTCGGATATTATCGGATTCAAGCAATCGATTGATCCTTTATTGAAAGAAACGCACCGGAAAGCGTTGATCCTTGGTACGGGAGGGGCGTCGAAGGCAGTCTTCCACGGACTGAAACAGCTAGGCGTTGGTGCCACGCTGGTTTCTCGCAAACCGAAAGAATTTTGTATCACGTACGATGAGATTACTCCGAAAACCATGGAGCAATATACGGTGATCGTAAACACGACTCCCTTAGGTATGTTCCCGAATATAGACTCATGTCCGGATATCCCGTACGATTTACTTACGCCGAATCATCTATTGTATGATTTACTTTACAATCCGGATGAGACCCTTTTCATGAAGAAAGGAAAAGAAAAAGGCGCCGTCGTGAAAAATGGTCTGGAAATGCTTCTATTACAGGCTTTCGCCGCTTGGGAGATCTGGCAGAAATAGATCGAACGATATCTTTCCAACCACATGATTTGATGAAGCTAGCTTCGTGAGCCAATGAAGTTAGCTTCGTTAGTCAATGAAGTTAACTTCACAAGCGTATGAAGTTAACTTACTTCAACCAAGTCAATACATAGTCCGGTGTAACTTGATATGCCAACTCATATTCCCGACATGCCTCGGTCCGGGTTTCTCGTCCCTTAAACGTCCCACTCGATAAATAAGGAAAAGGATTCACGTGAAGATGCTTTTGAAAGTCCACTCCTTCCTGCCCGATTATCTTGAACAAGGTTTCTTTGGCGCACCAATGGATTAATAGATGCTCGACCTCATGCTCCAGATCGATACCCGCCTCTTCCTCCGGATTCATAAAGCGACTTCGTATTTTCAAGATCCGGTCCGAACGATACTCGATATCGATCCCTGTCGGACGCTTATCCAAGATTACCGCCACATAATCTTTCGTATGAGATATACTTATATATAAAGGTACGCACGCGAGGAACGGGGCACCCGTAGAATGATAGTCAACCCTTACCTCCTCTCCTAAAAGCTCTTTTAAAAGCACCCGGCTGGCGAAACGTTCCTGCCTCCGCTTCTCTGCCGATACCCGCTCCAAAAAAGAAGAATAGTCCGCTTTATGCTCAAGCATCCCCAAAAGCTCATCAGAACTTTCTTCCATTTTCCAGACTCCATGCAGCGGCGAGAGTTGTTTATATAGCAAGGCCATATTATTCTTTCCAACTAAAAGTTTGTATAAGTTCTATGATATCTTCCCGGATATATTGGATAGCGGGAGCTAATGAATCCGCATTGGGTTTACAGTCAAAATACAAGGCTCCCCGGAAGAAATTCGATACACTATCTGTCAACAGGAATTGTATGGGAGAAGCCGATTCTCCATCCAAAAGAAACAGCGAGCCATAAACGTTTGCGGCAGGGTTGGAATACGCTTTCTCCGATATCCGATTCTCCGACTTTATTTGGCGGGCGACGAAAGAGCGGCTTTCCGTCTCCACCGTCACCAAGGACGCGGGAGTAATTGGCAAATAGCTGCAATAAAGCTTAGCCTCTAACTCCGGATACGAGATATTCAAGCCCGTAACACCCATCTTTTGATCCAGCACCTCTATGACCGCAGTCTGAGAGACATCAAAATTAAAAGGCAGGTAACTGAGATCAAGCGGTTTATATTGTGCCTTCGAAGGTTCGATACGAACATAGCCCCGTGGCTTCGGCGTATATTCCACACACGAAATACAGCATATCCCTAAAAACAGAGAACCTCCTATGACAGCAGCTATCCATTTCATAAACATTTACTTCGTATCTTTCCCATTCTCATCATTCCCTGTACCTTCAGGGATACGGTTAAATTTAACCTTTAATATCCTCCTGTTATCCACCTCCAGTACTTGGAAACGATATTCCTTAAAATCTATAATCTCCCTACGGCGTGGAAAATCCCCTTTTATCTCCAACAAAAGACCGGCCAAAGTTTCCACTTCTTCCGTCAATTTACCAAAATCTGAGGGATCGGCATCGATAACCCGGAAGAAATCCGTCAATAATATCTTTGCCTCAAAGATCAAGCTACCGTCTGCTAAACGGATGAATTGTTGCTCATCCTCATCATACTCATCGGAGATCTCTCCGACAATTTCCTCTAGGATATCTTCCATCGTCACGATACCGGAGGTACCGCCAAACTCATCGACCACGATCGCCATATGAATTTTATTGGTACGGAACTCTTCCAGCAAATCATCGATCTTCTTGGTTTCCGGCACGAAATAGGCCGGTCGGATCAAGCTCTGCCAACGGAATGTATCGGGCTTGTCAATATAGGGCAATAAGTCCTTGATATATAAGATACCTTTTATATTATCCTCAGTCTCGGAATATACCGGAATACGCGAATAGCCGGATTTGATAATAAAATCAACCACCTCACGGAAACTGATCTTGATCTCGATATCTTCCATATCCAAACGAGGAGTCATGATCTCATCAGCGGTCTTATTATAAAACTTGATAATCTCCGCCAGCATCTCCTTCTCCTCCGGGATCTCGGTAGAGGTTAGCTCTAACGCTTTAGAAAGCTCATCTACAGAGATATCATATTTCTTTTTCGCTAACGCTTTATTGATGACCGATGTGGAATTAACCAAGATTTTCGAGAATGGGCGGCAGAAGCGTTCCAAACCACTTAATACGGAGGCTGAAAAACGAACAAAACGCAAAGAATTCTTCTGTGCGTAAATCTTAGGCATGATCTCCCCAAAAAGTAAAAGCAAGAAAGTCAGTAGAATCGTCTCAAGCACAAAGCCTAGAAGAGGAGCGGCCGAGAAATTAATCCAAGCGTTAATCGCATAGGTACACAACATAACGACCGCCACATTTACGAAATTATTAGCGATCAATATAGATGCCAATAGATACTCCGAACGTTCAAGGAGACGTTTGATAACAGGATCTGCCGGGCGATTCTCTTCCCCGATCTCATTTAGGTCGCCCGGGGTTAGAGAAAAGAATGCCACTTCAGAGGCCGACACGAAGCCGGAAACAAACAGCAGTAAAAAGGCAAGGCTTAATGCGATCACAGGACCCGCTGTCAGCGCCTGCACCGTTACGTTTTCAAATAAGCCCGATAAATAATAGTCCGAGTCCAAGGGAAACAGTATTAGTTAAACAATATCAGAACGGGAGATCATCCGCGTCACTGGATTCTGAGAATGCGCTAGGCTGCGAGGCGGCTGGCTGTTGATAAGCGGTATTTGGCGCCGTGGTCGGTTGAGCCGATTGTCCTTGCCCCACATTGGGCTGCATACTACCGCTTTGTGCAGTCGTATTTCCACCATCGGCCGGACGGGAACCCGTACTGTAAAACTCGATACGATCCGCATGGATCTCCGTAACATATCGCTTCACGCCGCTTTGGTCATCATAATTACGAGTACGAATCTTGCCTTCCACATATACACCGGAACCTTTACGTACCCATTTTTCCACGAAAGGAACCAAATCCCGACGAACTACGATATTATGCCACTCCGTACGTTCCGGAACCACCGTTCCATTTGCCAACGTATACCCACGTTCCGAGGTTGCCAGCGGGAAATTAGCGACAGCGGCACCACTGTCAAAATAGCGAACGTCAGGATCTTTGCCTACGTTGCCGATCAATATAACCTTATTCAATGACATAATTCAAATTCTTAATAACCATACAAAGAAACACAAATTCAATCATTCTCACAAGTTTCCGTTTAATTTCTCTAAATAAATATGTATCAGCCGGGGAACGGCATACTTCTCAATATCCCGGCAAGGCAAAGAGAGATAATTCCCCAAGGATTCCGGAACCTGCTCTATCTCTATTTGATAGAAAGAAGCGTATAAAATTTGATGGGAGAGCGTATGCTTTACATTCGATAACCCTTGGGTGATACTCAATTTTCCAGCATCTCCCAATAGGTTACGGAAGGCTTGCGTCTCACACAAACCGGAAAAATCCATCGCATGATCCGTCTCGATCAAAGGAAATTCATACAAGCCGGTCCAGATATCCTTCCCCGCCCGTCTGTTCATCCAAGTTTGTCCTTTATATATAATGTATAGATAGTGGAAATAACGATCCCTTGTCTTCGTCTTATTTTGTTTCACCGGATAAGCTTGCACATTGCCGGAAGCGAACGCCATGCATTTATCTTTTAGCGGGCACACCCCGCAGTCCGGGTTTTGAGGAACACATTGCAAAGCACCCAATTCCATGATCGCCTGATTATGCGTCCCTGCGTTCTTAGGGTCCAAGATCATTCCGGCCAGTTCCGCGAATTGCTTTTTACCCTTCGTGGTGTCGATCGGCGTATCTACGGCAAACAAACGGGAAAGTACCCGGTACACATTTCCATCCACGACCGGACACGGTTGGTTCCAAGCAAAGGAGACGATCGCCGCCGCCGTATACTCCCCGATACCTTTCAAGGATAATACCTCTTTATAATTCTCCGGGAAAACCCCGTTAAACCGCTCCATGATAGATTTAGCCGCCGCATGTAAGTTACGAGCCCGGCTATAATACCCCAAGCCCTGCCAATATTTCAGCACCTCATCCTCTTCCGCCGCCGCTAGAGATGCCACATCCGGGAAACGTTCGGTGAAACGCAAAAAATACTCCAATCCCTGTACAACCCGGGTTTGTTGCAATATAATCTCCGATATCCAGATGATATAAGGGTCTCTCGTTTCCCTCCAAGGAAGCTCTCTTTTATAGGTTTCATACCACTCAACCAATATCCGGCTGATTTCTAACTCACTTTCATACTGTAACATAACTGCTCCCTTTCTCACTTTTCAACATCATAACTATTTGATTACCGCAAACATACATATATATTACGAATCGAGAAGAATCTTTTTATTTAAAAATTGAAGCTCAATTCTTTTTCCACTTAAATAAAAAGCTATATATTTGCATTCCAAAAAATTAATAGGTCAAAATCAATTAATTAATTTATAGACATGACTAAAGCAGATATTGTTAGCGAGATTTCAAAAAGCACTGGTATCGACAAACAGACAGTGCTAGCAAGCGTTGAGTCCTTCATGGATATCGTAAAAAGTTCTTTAGCCCAAGGCGAAAACGTTTACTTGAGAGGTTTCGGAAGTTTCGTTATTAAGAAGAGAGCTCAAAAGACAGCTCGTAATATTTCAAAAAATACTACGATCATCATCCCGGAACACAACATTCCGTCATTCAAGCCGGCTAAGACTTTTATTGGTGAAGTTAAGTAATTAATTATTATACGTTTAATTTAAAATTTTAAAGCGATGCCTAGCGGAAAGAAAAGAAAAAGACATAAAATGTCTACGCACAAGCGCAAAAAGAGACTGAAGAAGAATAGACATAAGAAGAAATAAGTCTATCTAACGAACTCTAAAGAACAAACTTAATAAGTGACCTTTTAAGTTTGTTCTTTGCGTATTTTATAAGGTCTGATCTTAAAAAACACATCTTAAGTGATTAGTGAATTAGTAGTTGATGTACAGCCCAAAGAGGTATCTATCGCCGTCTTGGAGGACAAGAGCCTTGTGGAGCTCCAAAAGGAGGCCCGCAACGTCTCGTTCGCCGTTGGTGATATCTATCTAGGTAAGGTTAAGAAACTGATGCCGGGCTTAAACGCTGCGTTCATTGATGTCGGTTACAAAAAGGATGCGTTTCTTCACTATTTGGACTTAGGTCCTAACTTCAACACCCAACAGAAATATTTAAAGCAATTGCTGAGCGATCCCAAAAAGGCGCCGGTACTGTCGAAAACTCAGATTCTACCGGAGATCGAAAAGAACGGGAGTATTAGCGACGTGCTGAAAGTAGGACAAGAGGTGTTGGTTCAAATTGCTAAAGAGCCTATCTCGACGAAAGGTCCCCGATTGACTTCCGAGCTTTCTTTTGCCGGAAGATATATCGTGTTGATACCGTTCGCCGATAAAGTATCTGTCTCCACCAAAATTAAATCAAGCGAGGAACGGGCTCGTTTGCGCCAGTTAATCCAAAGTATCAAACCGAAGAATTTCAGTGTTATCGTACGGACATCCTCGGAGGGCAAACGTGTCGCAGAGCTTGATCATGAACTAAAGACATTGGTGAAACGATGGGAAGATAATATCGTGAAGGTGCCTAAACTCAAAGCTCCGGCTATCGTTTACGAAGAAACGGCACGTACCGTAGCTTTACTTCGGGATATATTCAACCCCTCTTTCCAAAATATTTATGTAAATGACAAGGAGGTCTACAATAATGTCCGCGACTATGTAAGCTTGATCGCACCGGGACGGGAAGAAATCGTACAGTTATATACGGGAGAGCTTCCTATCTTTGACAACTTTGCGGTCACCAAGCAAATCAAGTCGCTATTCGGACGAACTGTCACTTACAAGAGTGGAGCTTACTTGATTATCGAGCACACGGAAGCTATGCACGTTATCGACGTGAACAGCGGGAACCGTTCCAAAGGCAGCGATGCTCAAGAGAAGACAGCTATCGACGTAAATATAGCCGCCGCCGATGAGATCGCCCGTCAGCTCCGCTTACGAGACATGGGAGGTATCATCGTTATAGACTTTATCGATATGGCAGAGGCTGCCAACCGGCAAAAGCTATTTGAACACATGACAAAGGCAATGGCAAATGACCGGGCTAAACACAACATCCTTCCTCTTAGTAAGTTTGGCTTGATGCAGATTACCCGTCAGCGGGTACGTCCGGCAATGGACGTGGATACGTCAGAAGACTGCCCATCCTGTTTCGGAACAGGAACGGTTAAGCCTTCCATCCTGTTTACCGACAGCCTGGAAGAAAAAATAGATTGCTTAGTAAACAAACATCACGTGAAGAAATTCACCCTGCATGTACATCCGTATGTCGCAGCGTATGTGAACAAGGGGTTGTTCCCCTTGAGCATGAAGTGGAAAATGAAGTACACCCATGGTTTAAAAGTTATTCCCAATCAAAGTCTCGCCTTTCTTGAATACAAATTCTTTGATGCCGACAAGAATGAGCTTGACATGAAAGAAGAAAAGGAAATAATCAACAAATAACAAGAGAAGCCCCGGGCCTATTAAAACGGTTCCGGGGCTTTTTGTATCCTGCCAAACCGTCAAAATGTCACGATTCATGACACGTATTATTTATTTTCAAACCCGAACTTCTTTGGCACGGCATTTGTTGAATACTATGTGAATCCTTTCAACAAGGAAGATGACGGACGATGAATAATAACAATTAAAATATTTACAATCATGGGAAAGATTATTGGAATCGACTTAGGAACAACCAACTCTTGTGTTGCCGTATTGGAAGGTAACGAACCGGTTGTTATTGCGAACAGCGAAGGTAAAAGAACAACACCTTCAATCGTAGCTTTCGTAGAAGGCGGCGAGCGTAAGGTAGGTGATCCCGCAAAACGTCAGGCTATCACCAATCCTGAAAAGACTATATTCTCTATCAAACGTTTCATGGGTGAAACTTATGACCAAGTACAAAAGGAAATCAATCGCGTTCCTTATAAAGTAGTGCGTGGTGATAACAACACTCCTCGTGTAGATATCGAAGGACGTTTGTATACTCCGCAGGAAATCTCAGCGATGATCCTGCAGAAAATGAAAAAGACAGCTGAGGATTATTTGGGACAGGAAGTAACGGAAGCCGTTATCACAGTACCTGCTTACTTTAGTGACGCTCAACGTCAGGCTACGAAAGAGGCTGGTGAGATCGCAGGTTTAACCGTACGCCGTATCGTAAACGAACCGACTGCCGCTTCTTTGGCTTATGGTTTGGATAAGACGAACAAAGATATGAAAATCGCCGTATTCGACTTAGGTGGTGGTACATTCGATATCTCCATCCTTGAGTTAGGTGACGGCGTATTCGAGGTAAAATCAACAAACGGTGATACTCACCTTGGTGGTGATGACTTCGACCACGTAATCATCGACTGGTTGGCTGAAGAATTCGAACGAGAGGAAGGCGTAGACTTACGTAAAGACCCGATGGCTTTACAACGTTTAAAAGAAGCTGCCGAGAAAGCGAAGATCGAGTTGTCAAGTACGACTAGCACGGAGATCAACTTGCCGTATATCATGCCGGTAAACGGTATTCCAAAGCACTTGGTTAAGACTTTGACTCGTGCTAAATTCGAACAATTGGCTGACGGTCTGATCCAAGCATGTATCGAACCGTGCCGTCAATCCTTGAAAGACGCAGGTTTATCAACTTCTGATATCGACGAAGTGATCTTGGTAGGTGGTTCTACTCGTATCCCGGCTGTACAGGCTATCGTTGAGAAATTCTTCGGTAAAGCTCCGTCTAAGGGCGTTAACCCGGATGAAGTAGTAGCCGTAGGCGCAGCGATCCAAGGTGGTGTATTGACAGGTGAGGTTAAAGACGTATTGCTGTTGGATGTTACTCCGCTGTCTTTAGGTATTGAGACAATGGGTGGTGTAATGACTAAATTGATCGAGTCTAACACGACCATCCCGACCAAGAAGTCCGAGACATTTACGACTGCCGTAGACAATCAGCCTTCTGTTGAGATCCACATCTTGCAAGGTGAGCGTTCTTTGGCTAAAGACAACAAGTCTATCGGCCGTTTCCACCTAGATGGAATACCTGCCGCACAACGTGGTGTCCCTCAGATCGAGGTTACATTCGATATCGACGCCAATGGTATCTTGAACGTATCCGCCAAGGATAAAGGAACCGGTAAAGTACAAAGTATCCGTATCGAGGCTTCCAGCGGTTTGAGCGATGATGAGGTTAAGCGTATGAAAGAAGAGGCTGCCGCAAACGCAGAGGCCGATAAGAAAGAGAAAGAGCGTATCGATAAATTGAATCAAGCGGATAGCATGATCTTCCAGACCGAGAAACAATTGAAAGATCTTGGCGACAAGCTTCCGGCAGACAAGAAAGCTCCGATCGAAGGTGCCTTGAACAAATTGAAAGAAGCTCATAAGGCTCAGGATATCGCGGGTATCGATGCTGCTATGGCAGAATTGAACAGCGTATTCCAAGCAGCTAGCCAAGAAATGTACAACGCTCAAGGTGGCGGCGCTCAAGGCGGCCCGCAAGCAGATCCTAACTTCGGTGGTCAACAAGCTGGCGGTAACGCAGGTAGCAGCAACAACAGCAAAGACGGTAACGTTACGGACGTTGACTTTGAGGAGGTAAAATAAAAAGAAGCGGTTTTAATCGCTCCTTTACTCCACATAAGATAGAAAAACGGCTATCGGGTCCTTCGGGATCTGATAGCCGTTTTTTATTTTAGCCCTATATATTCAATAAAAAAGCCATTGATATCCAATAATTATTAATAAGTTTGCACTCGCATAAAAACACTCATTTTAAATTACGATTAAGGGCAACGTACTAATTTTCGACTTATGCTAGCGAGATCTATACAGAAATATTACATATTTGTTCTACTTTTTCTGCTAGCCATTCTACAGTCCTCTTGTCAACAGTCGGGAAATAAATATCGTATATTAGTAGTACATTCCTATGAAAGCGATTATGTAGCTTATAAAGACTGCGATCGGTTGATCCGGGAATCCCTCGAGAAAAAGGGGATTAATCCGTCGATCCAAACATTCTATTTGAACTGCGAGCAATATGCGGCACCCGCCGAAGAAAAACGGATGTACCTGTATCTAGATTCGATCTCTACTTGGAAACCCGATCTGATTTTGGTCTACGAGGATCAAGCGACTTACACGTTAATGCAATGCCATCATCCGCTAATCTCTACAGTCCCCATTGTATTTGGCGGCGTAAATTTCCCCAATAAGGCACTATTAGCGCAATATTCGAATGTTTCCGGATTCTGGGACGAGCCCGACTACGTCACGAACATCCGCTTGATAGAACATCTGTTGGGCAAGTCTACGATTTATATGTTGCACGATAGTACGTATATAGATAGGCACATTAAGGCTACGTTACATGAGCAATGTGCTCAAGCAGACATTCGGGTCGATAATAATCGCATCATGTATATACCGGTAGAGATCGCTACTTTGGACAGGGTCAATCAAAGCTTAAAACGACCGGATAGTACGACCGTCAACGTCGTGCCCGTGCAAGGAGACAAGCTATCAGCTGTTTCTTGGTACATGAGTAAACACGTCCCTTACATCTACTATCTACAGGCCAAACGGGATTACCGGGTATTGAACACCAGCCGTTTTTCCAGTAAACCCTCTTTTACGGCGATCAACGAGGATCTAGGATATACGAATAAACTTGTAGGTGGCTATATCACCTCCTTGGAAACCCAAATAGAAGAATCTACCGATAGAGCCGCGGAAATATTAAAAGGCTCCCCTAGCGAATCATTCCCACAGATAACAAAGAGCAAGAAGAATTATGTATTTGATTTCAATGAAGTCAAATATTGGAATATCGATAAAAGGCTTCTTCCGAAGGATGCTATACTTTTGAACTTTCCTTTTAAGGACCAATATCCAAGATTATTCTGGAGCTTGATAATCGTAGTCAGCACGATGTGCTGCTTTGTCTTCGGTAGCTTCATCATCATGTATACCCAAGAATCCAAGGCAAAACGACAAGCGCAAAAAGCCCTATTACATGAAAAGGAATCATTAGCGGAAGCCTTGGAGAAAGCCAATGAGTCCGACCGGATGAAATCCGTATTCTTGGCTAACATGAGTCATGAGATACGTACCCCTCTAAATGCGATCATCGGCTTTTCAAGCCTAATCGCCGAACTGGATCTGACAGCGGAAGAGAAGGAGCAATACGCTAATATCATCACGACCAATAACGAGTTATTACTAAAGTTAGTCAATGACATATTGGATTTGGCAAGGATTGAATCCGGAGGTATCGTCTTTCATAAGGAATCCTGCAATTTAACGGATTTAGTGAAAACCCTTTATAAACAACATCTTTCCGATGTCCCCGAAGGTATCGAATTCAAGGAGAAATGCCCCGATACGCCGATCTGCTTATATTCGGATAAGGAGCGACTTTACCAAGCGCTCGAGAACATACTGAAAAATGCTATAAAATTTACTTCCGCAGGCTTTATAGAGATCGGTTACGAGTATTCCACCAATGCACAAGACGTCCGACTTTATGTGCAGGATACAGGCATCGGGATCTCTCCCGAGGACCAAGAAGCGATATTCGAGCGTTTCAAGAAGCTGGATGATTTCGTGCAAGGGACAGGTCTTGGATTATCGATCTGCCAAGCTATCGTAAAACAATTAAACGGGCGTATCTTGCTCAAGTCCGAAAAGAATAAGGGGTGCCGCATCTCCTTGGTTTTCGAATTATAAACCAACCTCAGAAGCCAAGAAAAATAGACATTTGTCTCTTTGATATCCAATTACTTTTTATACATTTGTACCTATTATATTGAAGCTATACACATGGCGAACACTTCTTATCGTTATCTTTTTTTATTGTTGCTTCCATTATTTCTATTGGTCGCAAATTCTTGCGAACGCTCAACCACGGAAAAGCGTATCTTGATAGTCCAATCTTATGAGCCGGACTTTCAAGCCTATAAAGATATAGAAGAGGCTTTTAAAAAAGGATTCCAAAAGGAAGGCATTCCTGCTAGTATCTTCACGTTCTATCTTAATTGCGAAGCTTATCAATCGCCAGAAGAGAAACAAAGAATATATACGGAACTCAATACGTTATCTTTATGGAAGCCTGATATCATAATCGTAAACGATGATCAAGCGACCTATTCCTTATTGGCTTGCGAACATCCTTTATTAGATAGCGTACCTATCGTTTTTACCGGAGTCAACTACCCTAACATACCCTTAATTCAAAAGTATCCTAACGTATCCGGATTTTAGGATAAGCCGGACTATCGGAAAAACGTCGAACTTATTGAGCGAATCATGGGAAAATGCGTGATTGTACGTGTCTCTGATAGTACAGCTCTTGACAAAAAGATCCTGAAAGATATGGATGAGCAAATAAAAGGGCTATGCTCCAAGGCTAGACCCGATTACCTTAAATATCCCCAGTATTCATCCCCATCCGATAAAAAGAGATCCTCTTCTTTAGTGCGGTTCCCAAAAGTACCGTTCGATTCCCTCTATATACAAACCATTCAACCCCGTACCAGTTCCAACTTGATCTGGGGGTTAGGTACAAGTACTTACAACAAGGCCTACCTTGCTACCAAAAGAGATTATACCTCGATAGCCTTAGGTAGGTTCTGCTCATTTCCCAGCTTCTCGGCGATCAACGAATCCGTAGGATATGACGGAGACTTCATAGGGGGATATATGACCCCGGTAGAGAGTCAAACCCAAGAAGCCTTACGACGAGCTGCCAGCATACTCAAAGGCACACCGGCCAATAGCTTCCCACAAATAACGGAAAGCGCCAAAAACTATCTGTTCGATTACCCGACTTTAAATAAATGGGGGATCGATTGGAAAGAACTGCCTCAAAACAGCATCTTCTTGAACATGCCCTTTGTGGTTCGTTATCAAACATATATTATTCTATGCGGGATTCTTCTAACCCTATTTATCCTATGGACGCTTTTCTATCAAAGAGTACAATACCGTCGCGAAGCCTCTCACAAGAAACAGGCTCAAGAAAGTTTACGGAAAGAGAAAGAATTCCTCTCGTTGGCTTTAGAGAGCGGTGATATTTTCGCATTCCGATACAGCAACGGCGTATTCGAGTTCGACCATGATTTCTATAAGTCGTTGGATATGCCGATAAAGCCGATCACCTCCACGCAATTCCAAGAGTCTATCCACCCGGAAGACCGGGAAGATTTCATCCAACATAAACACCTGCTTGATACAGGATTCCCTTCCCGTAAGATCACCCGCCGCCGATATAATTTCAACGGCAAAGGGCATATATGGTGGGAATTCAGATATGCGCAAGCGAAGAATGGACAAGACTCCACCCGCAATAATGTCGGAGTAAACGGGCTCTGCTTAAATATCCAACAAAGTAAGGAAGTAGAGGAAGATCTTATCAAAGCCCGTATAAGGGCCGAGGAAGCGGACCAAATGAAATCAGCGTTCCTCGCCAATATGAGCCATGAGATACGTACCCCGCTTAACGCCATCGTTGGATTTTCGGAACTGCTAACAAGCGATATGGAAATAAGCCCGAACGAGAGGGATGAGTTCATGCAAGTTATCAGTAAGAACAGCGACCTCTTATTGAAATTGATCAATGACATTCTCGATCTATCCCGCATCGAGTCCGGTAAGATGTCGTTTACCCTCACGAATTGTGACTTAAACGAATTACTATCCCATATCTACCGCACCCATCAATTGTTGATGCCCCAAGGCGTAGCGCTTAAAATACAACTGCCGGTCCTCCCGGCCATTATCCAAGCGGACCTACATCGATTAACCCAAGTGATTACCAACCTCATAAACAACGCCGCAAAATTCACGACGCAAGGATACATCTTGATTAAATACGATTATACGCAAGATAAACGTTGGATCCAGATCTCCGTTACCGATACGGGCAAAGGCATTCCCGCAGATAAGCAAGCCCAAGTATTCGAACGGTTCAACAAACTGGACGAGTTTGCGCAAGGGACAGGTCTCGGACTGGCGATCTGCCAAATTATCATCGAACACTTCGGAGGATATATCACCCTAGAATCCAAAGAAGGGGAAGGTAGCACATTCATCGTGACCCTCCCCTACACTCCCGGATTATCGGTATAAGATTATTTTTTCTTGAAACGCAAGAACGGCAATACAATAAATAAAGGTATGCAACAGATCATTACCCAGATAAAGAAATGTTGGTAACCGATCTGCTCCTGTATCCATCCCGATGCCATTCCCGGTAGCATCATACCTAACGCCATGAAACCGGTACTGATCGCATAATGCGAAGTCTTATATTCCCCCTCGGCGAAAAGCATCAGATACATCGTATAAGCCGTAAAGCCAAATCCGTAGCCGAATTGCTCGACAGCGACACAAGCGTTTACGACAACAATACTCTCCGGCATCGTATAAGCCATATACAAATAAACCAGATTCGGCAAGGAGATAGCCAATGCCATAGGCCATAACCAAGTCTTCAAGCCACCCCGGGATATAGCCAGACCTCCTAAAACCCCTCCGAGCAATAAGGAGATCACTCCCACCGTACCATAAGCGAACCCGACCTCACCGGTACTGAGCGCCAACCCGCCAACCTCCCGCCCATCCAGCAGGAAAGGAGAAGCCAACTTTACCAATTGGGATTCCCCCAAACGATACGTCAGCATAAAAAGCAAAGCCGGGATAATCCCTTTCTTGCTGAAAAAGCTCACGAAAGTATTGCCAAACTCCACCAAGATGGTATGAGGGGTGATATTCGTACGTTGCGCGTCACTCGCCGGACGGGGTAAGATATACTTATGCCACAAGGCCAAGGCGATAAAGGTACCGGCCAATACGAAAAACACCAGGCTCCAAGCAAAGGAAATCCGCCCGGTACTCTCCTCCAAAAGCCCCGCCAGCATGACCAGCAGACCTTGTCCCGTTAGCATCGCCACCCTGTAGAACGTATTTCGGATACCGATGAAGAACGCCTGTTGCTCCTCCGTCAAGCCCAGCATATAGAACCCATCCGCGGCGATATCGTGCGTAGCGGAACTAAACGCCATCAACCAAAAGAAAGCCAAGGTAAACCGCAAAAAGAAATCCCCGGGAAGGACGAACGCCACACCTGCCATTCCCCCGCCAATCAATAGCTGCATGCTATAAATCCACCAACGCTTCGTTTTAATCAAGTCTACGAACGGGCTCCAGATGGGCTTGATCACCCAAGGAAAATAAAGCCAACTGGTAAATAAGGCGATATCCGTATTTGAGACGCCCAGACGTTTATACATGATCACAGAAAGCGTCATGACTACCACATAGGGCAAGCCTTCGGCAAAATAAAGAGACGGGATCCAAGCCCAAGGATTACGTTTTTCCATAATAAGAAGGAATTAAACGATTAGAAGTCAATACCAAATCCATCCGCATCCTTCCACGCCGGGAACTTAGCCCGGAACTCATCCAACTCGCTCTTCTTCAAGGTACATGTCCGGGTGATTTCCTCTCGTTTTCCGGCATCAGCCAATTTCTTTCCTTTTGCGTTATAAATCATGGAATCCCCTCTGAAAAGAAAACCTTTCCCATCTACCCCCACACGGTTCACGCCACAGACATAAGCCATGTTCTCGATGGCACGTGCATGCAGCAATGCCTTCCACGCCTTCTTCCGGGCCTCGGGCCAATTGGCTACATAAATCAAAAGATCATATTCATTATTCACGTTGCGGCTCCAAACCGGGAAACGCAGGTCATAACAAACCAGCAAACAGATATTCCAGCCTTTATAGGGCACGATCAGCCGTTTGTCGCCCGCCGAGAAATGCTTGTCCTCTTCCGCCATACGGAACAAATGACGCTTATCGTAATAATACTCCTCTCCTTCCGGAGTGATGAAAAAAGCCCGGTTGTAGAACTTTCCGTTATCTTTCGCGATAAAACTTCCAGCCACGGCCAGTTTATATTTCTTAGCCCATTCCTTTATAGTCGGTACAGTCCGTCCATCCATCGTATCGGCTTGTTTCTCTACGTCCATGGAAAATCCCGTAGTAAACGTCTCCGGCAATACCGCTAAATCGGTTCTTCCACTAACACGGCGCAACAGTTCGCCATAATAACCCAAGTTCTCTTCACGGTCTTCCCAAATGATATGGGATTGTATCATGCTGATACGTAAGTCTTCAGTCATAGAATAAAGATATTAAGGTAATAAAAAGACATATTGTGACAAGGAAACAGTTTCATGGTGAAGAAACAGTAGTTTCTTCATAGCAAAACTTTTGTTTCTCTTAGGGAAAACTTTTGTTTTCCTATAGTAAAACTCTTATTTCTTCACCATAAAACTCCTATACCTGTACGAAATTCTCAGGATGGCAAGCGGTAACTCCCCGATACATCTCACGTATCGTATGGATATCTTTATCCACATCACCTGTCGGATAAAAAACACCTTTCGTACCCACCTCTTTCTTTCCATAATCAAAATAAGCCACCACGATCGGCACGTTCGCTTTCAAAGCGATAAAATAGAATCCTTTTTTCCAGTCCTTGGCCCGCTTCCGGGTACCTTCCGGTGTGACGGCCAATTGAAACCGCTCACTGGTCTTGAAACGTTCCACCATCTGATCGGTCACCGACGTACGTTTACCACGATCCACCGGAACACCTCCCAGCCAGTTAAACAGCAAATTAAAAGGGAAAAAGAACCACTCTTTCTTAATAAGGAAACCAGCGTTACACCCGATCGAGGTATAAAAAAGTTTCCCTACAATAAAATCCCAGTTACTGGTATGCGGAGCCACACATACGATACATTTCGGCAAATCCACGCCATCCACCGGGCCCAGCTTCCACCCCGCCATACGGAGTATCGCCTTACTAATTGCCTTCTTCATGCCTATTTGTCCTTGCTCAACTCTCCTATCTCGTCGGCGATAGCGTTAACCTCGTTTTGCAAGTCCTCTCTTAATTTGCGATAATAATTCCGTACGAGAGCCTTGTTATCCTTGCCGTCGGGGTGTCCGGCACGAACGATATAACTATCTTGCATATCTAGGATACGAGCCATCAAAGCATCCGCTTTCTCTTGATTTACTCCGGGTATATACAATTTGCAAACCAGCGCTTCCGTGAACAATTCACCAGCCACGTAGCTGATCTCTTTCTTTAAAATTCTTCTTTTAGCCATAATTATTTCATATTTAATTATCCACAAATATAGAACATATGTTATTAAATACCGAGGAAAGGCCAAGAAAAAACATAAAATGAATTATCTTTGCAGCGGTGAAATCATTGATTATAAACAAATCAAATATGAACGAAATGATAAAGACGCCAGAGTTTCTCTTTGAAAGCAGCTGGGAAGTCTGTAATAAAGTGGGAGGTATTTATACCGTACTATCGACTAAAGCTCATACGCTTCAACAAATTTTTAACGACAAAGTAATATTCATCGGTCCGGATGTGTGGGCAAACACAACCGCTCCCGATTTTACGGAAGACGCATCTTTGTTTGAGGATTGGAGAAAGCACGCCGAGGCAGTGGATCACTTGAAAGTTAAGGTTGGTCGCTGGAACGTACCGGGTACCCCCCCTGTTATACTGGTAGATTTCAAGTCCTACTTCAGTGAACGAGACGCCTTTTTCTATTCTATGTGGGAAAATTTCCGAGTTGACTCCATCCACGCCTACGGCGATTATGATGAGTCTTGCATCTTCGCATATGCGGTCGGTAAGGTAATAGAGAGTTTCTATCACTTCTACAAACTGGAAAACAAGAAAGTCGCCGCCCTATTCAACGAATGGATGTTGGCGATGGGAGCACTTTACATTCAAAAGCAAATCCCTGCCATAGCGACACTTTTCACGACGCATGCCACATCGATCGGACGCTCTATCGCCGGTAACGACAAAGCGTTATACGCTTATATGGACGGTTACAACGGCGATCAGATGGCTAAGGAGCTAAACATGGAGGCCAAGCATTCTGTAGAGAAGCAGGCCGCCCATTACGTGGATTGCTTCACGACCGTAAGCGATATCACGGCCCGTGAATGTAAACAGTTATTGGATAAGGCACCGGATATCGTTACCCCGAACGGCTTTGAGCCCAACTTTGTACCCGAGGGTAAGGAATACGCTAAAAAGCGGAAGGAGGCACGTCGTACATTAATTAATGTTGCGGAGAAATTATTGGGCTGCCCCATCGACCCGGACGCTTTGCTGGTTTCCACCAGTGGCCGCTATGAATACAGAAATAAAGGTATCGATGTCTTCATCGAGGCGATGAACCGTGTACGTACGTCCGGACGCCTGCAGCGTGAGGTCGTCGCCTTTATCATGGTACCGGCTTGGGTACGTGCTGCCCGTGCGGATTTAAAAGAGGCGATCGAGCAGGACATAAAGACGACCTCTCCGCTTCAAATCCCTTTCATTACGCACTGGTTGCATAATATGCCAGAAGATAAGGTCTTGAATTATATCAACCACGCCGGCTTCACGAACGCAGCATCCGAAAAACTAAAAATCATATTCGTTCCTTGTTATTTGGACGGTAAAGGAGGTATTTTCAATAAGACCTATTATGATATGCTGATAGGGATGGACGCTACCGTATATCCTTCCTACTACGAGCCGTGGGGATATACCCCGCTGGAAAGTATCGCTTTCGGTATACCGACGATCACGACCAATCTGGCCGGTTTCGGTATGTGGGCGAAGAAAACGATATCCGGAGATAACCTTAGCGAAGGCGTAGAGGTTATTAATCGTACGGATTTCAATTATTTTGAGGTAGCGGACGCTATCATGAACTCCATCCTGGCTCTCAGCCAAAAGGATGCTACGGACATCGAGGAAATCAAACAGCGTTGTTTCGATCTCGCTCGAAAAGCTGAATGGAGCAAGTTTATCGACTATTATCTGACCGCATTCGACATCGCCATAAAGCATGCCGAGGAAAGAAACAGCTAAATATTGCTCATAATTAATAAGATAATGCTATCTTTGCACTCGTTTTTAGACAAACACTTTAAACTTCACGATAATGAAAATTAAGGCGAATAACGCAAACAGTCCTATTTGGAAGGACGTCTACTCACATTCCAAGCTTCCACAACAGTTGGAACCACTTAATGAGATCGCTACGAATCTTTGGTGGGTATGGAATCATGAAGGCGCTAAACTATTTGGCAAGATCGACAAACAACTTTGGAAATCCACAGAAGGTAACCCTGTACAGCTATTGCAAAGCCTTTCACACAAACGTATGGAAGAGATCTTAGCAGATAAGGAGTTAATGGCTGAAATCCAAAAGGTATACGCTGATTTCAAAGCTTATATCAATGTAAAACCCGACAAGACACAACCGTCTGTAGCCTACTTCAGCATGGAGTACGGTTTGACCAATGTATTAAAGATTTACTCAGGTGGTCTGGGAGTATTAGCCGGTGACTACTTGAAAGAGGCCAGCGATAGCAATATCGATTTATGTGCCGTAGGTTTCTTGTATCGTTACGGATATTTCACACAGACTTTGTCCATGGACGGTCAGCAGATCGCCAATTACGAGCCGCAAAATTTCAACGCCCTGCCGTTGACTCAGGTATTGCAGTCGAACGGAGAGCCAATGGTATTGGAAGTTCCTTATCCGGGCAGAACCGTTTACGCTCATATCTGGAAAGTTAGCGTAGGTCGTGTACCTTTGTACTTAATGGATACGGATATTCCTCAGAACAGCGAATGGGATCGTTCCATCACGCACCAATTATATGGTGGCGACTGGGAGAACCGTATGAAACAAGAGTATTTGTTGGGTATCGGTGGTATCATGATGCTGAACAAGTTAGGTATCAAGAAACAAATTTATCACTGCAACGAGGGACACGCCGCTTTGATCAACGCTCAGCGTTTGGTAGACTATATCCAGAACGACGGCCTTTCATTCAACCAAGCGTTGGAGGTAGTTCGTGCTTCCGCCCTCTATACGGTACACACTCCGGTTCCGGCAGGTCACGATTACTTTGACGAGGGTTTGTTCGGACGTTACATGGGTGAGTTCCCCGGCAAGTTAGGTATTAGCTGGCAAGATTTCATCGACATGGGACGTGAGAACCCAGGTTCTAACGAGAAATTCTCCATGAGCGTATTCGCCTTGAACACTTGCCAAGAGGCTAACGGCGTAAGCTGGTTGCACGGTAAGGTTTCTCAGCGCATGTTCGCCCCGGTTTGGAAAGGTTACTTCCCGGATGAACTGCACGTTGGTTATGTAACGAACGGTGTGCACATGCCGACTTGGGCCGCTACGGAGATGAAGAAATTCTATGCGGATAAATTAGGCACGAAGCTTTTCGAGGATCAATCAAATCGCAAATGTTGGGAAGGAATCCAGAATGTATCCGACGAGGAAATCTGGAATCTCCGTATGACCTTGAAGAATAAATTGATTGATTACATCCGTGTTCAATATAAAGATAGCTGGTTGAAGAACCAAGGTGATCCTTCTAAGGTAGTTTCCATCCTTGAGAAGATCAATCCGAATGCCTTGTTGATTGGTTTCGGTCGTCGTTTCGCTACATATAAGCGTGCGCACTTGTTGTTCACGGACTTAGACCGTTTGGCTAAGATCGTTAACAATGAGAAGTTCCCGATTCAGTTCGTATTCACCGGTAAGGCTCACCCGGCTGATGGTGGTGGTCAAGGTTTGATCAAACACATCGTAGAGATCTCTCGCCGTCCGGAGTTCTTAGGAAAGATCATCTTCTTGGAGAACTACGATATGCGTTTGGCCCGTCGTTTGATTTCTGGTGTAGACGTATGGTTGAACACGCCGACTCGTCCGTTAGAGGCTTCCGGTACTTCCGGTGAGAAAGCCGAGATGAACGGTGTATTGAACTTCTCCGTTCTTGACGGTTGGTGGTATGAGGGTTACGTAGAAGGCGCAGGTTGGGCATTGACCGACAAGCGTACTTATGAGAACCAGCAATACCAAGACCAATTGGATGCGGCTACGATCTACCATTGCTTGGAAACTGAGATTATCCCGACTTACTACGCTAAGAACAGCAAGGGTTACTCTCCGGACTGGATCCAATATATCAAGAACTCTATCGCCAAGATCGCTCCGGATTATACGATGAAACGTATGTTGGACGATTATGAGGATCGTTTCTATCACAAATTGGCTACTCGTTCCGCTCATATTTCCGCTAACAACTACGAGATCGCTAAGCAATTAGCTGCTTGGAAAGAGGAAGTTGCGCAACATTGGGATAGCTTCCAAGTGGAATCTTTCACTTGCGACCAAGATTTGACGGTGAACGGCCCGGTTGTAGGAAAAGAATACAACTTCAATTTGGTAATCGACCGTCATGAACTACAAGGTATGTTAGGTGCTGAAATGGTTGTCATGAAGGAAGATCCGGAGAAACACACGCTGTCACCAATCAATACCGCTCAGTTCGAGTTGATGAAGGAAGAAGGCTCCAAGTTATTCTTCAAGTTAACGACCACTCCTTCCGAGGCTGGTAACCATAAGATGGGCTTCCGTGTATATCCTGTAAACAAGGAGTTGCCTCACCGTATGGACTTCGCTTATGTACGTTGGATTCAGTTATAATCGGCAACAAGTAAAACAAATAATCAAGAAAGAGGGTGCGTCATGCACCCTCTTTTTTATGCCATACCCAGCTATGCTTTACAGCGACTAAAACCTATGGTTATGAGCCGTAAAGCATAGGTTCATATAGTCCGTGAATACCCATGAATCAAAAAAAGGAAGCCGCACGACAGCAGCTTCCTTTTTCAATAGGATACGAATATTTTCAAGCTTAGAAAGCGTAGTCCAAACTTAATCCGAACACCTTGTTGGTGCGGCTATACACATTCTGCCCAGGAAGTCCCGTGCCGCAGTAGTTGTCCATCTTCTTGGTATAATCGTGGTAAGTTGTCCACATATATCCCACGTTCAAAGCCATTTTTTCGCTCAACATCACTTTAGCACCAAAGCCCAGCGAATAAGAATCGCAGGAGAAACTAACATCACTTTGGAAATTATCAGACAAACCATAATCTGTAATTTGAGCGCCACCGCTAATGGTCAATCTCTTGACAACATCCCACTCTATACCAAACAGATACTCATTCGTACCTCTTTCCAGTTCCTTCTGCTTTCCACCGGCCATTCCCGCCTTCTTGTCATCGAAGAAGTGATACTCAACAGAAGCCTTCAACATGGGCAAAAACCGATAAGAAGCTGCCACCGAAAGCATGGAAGGAATATCGTTCGGCGTATTTACACCATGCTTATAAGGGCCAACCAAATCTTCCGCACTGTCGGGATAATCCAACTTCTTGGTATTATTTTCGATGTTCAAGTTCGTCTTAAACTCATATTTAGCTCCGAAATTGAATTTACCATATTTGACATCGACACCCAAAACCGGTGTTAACCCCCAACCTGTCTGGTCGCAATCCAAAGCCAGGTTCATTAAATCCGCTCCACCAAAATTCTGTTTTAATTTTGCATCCAGATACCCGTCATAGTTTCCTGAGAAATAGTTCATCCGGCCACCGGCAAAGGCAGAAAGCCAATCCGTGATCTTGTATGATAGGCCAAGTTGTAGGGAATAAATATACTGTTTTCCGTCCATCGCACTGTTAATAGTATACATATCCGGCGTGACGATGGGACTTTGACCGCCAGTCTTTATATATTTCGCTACACTTTCCTTGAAGATACCGGCCATAGCAGCCGATTCGAACATTGGCAGGCCATCGTCAAACGAAGCCTTACCACCTCCACCCGTAATGGCAAAGAAACCGGAGATCGTCCAATCACCTTTTTTGTAAGCCGCAAAAACACTCGGAATCACGGGAGCGGCTGCCTTTCCTTTGTAATACTTTTTATAGGGAACATCGCTCACTGTCGGCACCTTATTCACTGGGTCGAAACCATTGTATGTACTGAAAGAGGCATCAATATCCCGGGTCTGGAAAGCACTTTGGATACTCACACCAATGCGGAAACCGTCTGTCGGCAAAAAAGAAAGACCCGCCGGGTTTGACAAAGCGCCGTCTATATCAATTGCAGCACCTCGCGAAAGTGACCTTAAAAAGGCTGCATGCTGATTCGTATTCGTCAAATATCCTCCAGCGAAAGAAACCAAAGGCATCATCATCAATGCCGCACCTAATACTACTTTTTTCTTCATGTTTTACTTTTCTTGATTACAAAACGGTCGCAAAGATAAATACTTTTTTCAAACACTGCACACTTTTAATAAAAATGTGCCGCACAAAACAACAAATACTGTGCAAACACATAAGACTAATTAACAATAGAAGAGCCGCAAAGGTAGTAACGTTAAATCTGGTATTAGTTATAATCAGCAAGAATCATCCTAACCAGAAAAGAATATATACAGCAAGTACTAAAGAAGATAATACTTACTTTACCCAAAAAGATATACTACAAGTGCCAAGTAAGTATAACTTCTATTTTTCCGAAATAAATCGTATATTTGTCTCTATAACTTAATTCTTTAAACCGTATAGATAAAATGAAAAGACTAGCATTACTCGCGGCTCTCTTACTGCCCCTATCCATGGCTTTCGCCCAACAGAACGTAGGATTCAAGACCGATAAGGTAGAACCTCTCGTGATCAACCCAGACAATAGCGTTACTTTCTATGTAGAAGCCCCAAAGGCGAAGTCCGTGTCCGTAAAAGGGGACTGGGAAGCCAACGAGGGCAATGGCCAGATGACGAAAGGGAAAAACGGAATATGGAGCTATACGACTCCCCCACTGCCATCCGAAATGTACACCTATCGTTTAAATATTGATGGTATTTATAACATCGCCCCAAACAACCCATTCTCTTGCCGTGACGTAGGTACCTTATTCAGCCTGTTCTATATCAACGGGGGAAATGGGGATTATTATCAAGTACGTGACGTGCCCCATGGCGATGTAACGACCACGTGGTATCACTCGGATATCCTCGGGAGCGAACGTAGGCTTAGCGTTTATACACCTCCTTTTTACGATAAGAACATCCAGTCTTATCCCGTTCTGTACCTGTTACACGGCAGTGGCGGCGACGAGAACGCTTGGCTGGAGCTTGGCCGTACCGCCCGTATCATGGATAACTTGATTGCCGAAGGCAAGATACAGCCAATGCTTGTCGTTATGCCAAACGGTAATCCCAGCAAGCAGGCCGCTCCCGGCGAAACGCCCGATAACCTGAATTACAAGCCAGCCATGAGCAACAGCTTCCCCGGTTATAAGGATGGCTCGTACGAGAAGAGTTTCACCGAGATCATTCATTTCATCGATAACCGTTACCGTACGATCCCGGATAAGCGACACCGAGCCATAGCCGGACTTTCGATGGGTGGTTTCCATACATTATATATATCATTGAATTATCCGGACTATTTTAACTATATAGGACTTTTCTCCGCCGGGCTCAGCGCCAATGGTGTAGACCCCAATAGCCCGATGTACACGAACCTCGACGAGAAGTTAGGAAACCTCAAGAGATCCGGTTATCAATTGTTCTGGATCGGTATCGGAAAGGACGATTTCCTGTACGACGCAAACCAGCAATTCCGCCAGCGAATGGATAGCCTAGATATGAAATACCAGTACGTAGAATCCACCCGAGGACATATCTGGGCCAATTGGCGGGCTTATCTCCTCCAATTCGCTCCTAAGCTTTTCAAATAAATGACATGAGCAGATGAATCATAATATACCGCAATACGACTTCTATAAACACAAATACGGCGATGAGCTACTTATCGACGTCGTTCCCTTGAACACGATCAAGAAGTATCTCAAGGAACAACCCGTACATATATTGACGTATTACGATATAACATTGATCACTAGCGGGGAGGGAGAATTCCTTATCGATCATCAAGCGAACCGGGTAAAGCCTCAAGATATCATCTTTACCCGGCCCGGCGAAATACGCAAATGGGACGATAAAACGATACAAGACGGATTCGCTCTTATCTTTGAGGAAGAGTTCCTGCTCTCTTTTTTCAATGATCCGGCATTTCTCCGGAACCTCTCTTATTTCCATACGGAAAGACGGTCTTCCAAGCTCAGTCTCGACAAGAAAGCCTATGGCCGCATCTCCGAGTTGATCTCGGAGATCGATAAAGAGATCAAGGACTATCAGTCGAAAGACAAACACTTGCTCCGGGCCTTGTTGTACGAGACATTAATGTTGCTCAACAGGTTATATTCTAACTCGAACGCTTTACCACCAGACACAAACGCCCGATCTAAAAGCATCTATGTAGACCGATTTATCGAGTTAGTAAACCATTCCTTCAAGCAAGATCATTCCATCCGGAGCTATGCCGATCAGCTTTGCATCACCCCGAACTACCTGAATGAGATCGTGAAAAACGCTACAGGCATCAACGCTAAACAATACATCCTAAACAAAATACTAATCGAGAGCAAACGACTATTGACTTATACAGACTTGCCTATATCCGCCATAACGGAAGCTCTTGGTTACGAGGATCCATCCTATTTCATCCGTCTATTTCGTTCCCAAACAAACATGACCCCGCTAAACTATCGCAGGAATACAAAACCGTAAAAAGTACTATTTCCTCCTTTATACGTATTATACGAACTCCATTCGGTATGTCTAATTTTGCCTCTATCAATAAATAAAGCATCATGAGACAATACAAATCATGGATAGCGGCTCTCATATTAGGAAGCACGTTATCCGTTAACGCACAACAAAAGAATATGGAGAACAAAACATTAAACGAGAACATCCCGGAGATGATCATCTCCCTTGAAAAAGAGGCTCTAGCCTCGACCGACCCGATGGCATTCGTAGAGCTTTCAGACACCGACGTGATTTACTTCGATCCTTCCCTAGAGACGAAAATAGAGGGATTAGAACAACTGCGCACTTATTATAAAGGTATGCAACTTCCTCCGGCAGATCATTTCGACATGATCCGCCCGGTCGTACAAGTCGCGCAAAACATAGCGGTCCTCACCTTCAACCTTGATAGCTACTTATCCGACAAGGTAATAAAATGGAACTGCACCGAGGTTTACAGACGCAACCCCGACAACCAATGGAAGATCATACAAACCCACTGGTCTTACGTGAAACCGCTAGATTAAAGTTAAAACATTTGCCGCTTTCTGAACCAAAACGGTTCGTAAAATGTATTATATAGACTATTCACTAAACACAAATTATATGATACGGAATTTACTGAAAGCGGCAAATGCGCTTACATTTAGCACGATGTTCCTGTTACTCCTCGCCGGATGCAACAAGAACACGATTATTTTTGAGGATGGAACAACCCCGAACGGCTCTTCGGGAAACGAGGACCCGGGAAACAGTACGTTGGTGACCTTCAACGCCTCCGTGGAGGGCCGGAACCTATTACGTTCCATGTCTCCCATGAATAAAGGGATACAAAGCAGGGTTTATGTCTTCGACAGCAGCGCAGGAACCAAGGGAAGCCCCGAGGCGTCAGGTCTTTACATAACCTCATCTCCCGGGGTGTTAACAGGAAGTGACGGATATAAAATGTTTCTCTCCAATGGCACTTATAATTTCTACGCCGTATCCGACAATTTCTCCACGATCCCCCCGACATTCACGAGTGGCGTATCCGAACCCCTCTTCAACGGTATCGATTATCTTTGGTGGAGCGCCATACAACAGGATGTTAATAGCTCCCAAATCAATATACCGATTGTTTATGGGCATGTGGCTACCCAAGTCGTAGTAGAATTAACCGGCGGTGAAGGTATCACGATCAACCAATTGGTCTCCGCCATGATCACACCTCCCGAAACCGGGGCGACCATGGATCTGGGCACAGGTATCATCACTCCCGCCACCGCTTTCGGGAAAGCGGATAAGATGGGGATAAACGGATTAACAGCCCAATATATCATGTTGCCGATAAGACATACGGCTCCCATGGCTCTCACGCTGGAAATATCCGCCGACAATGAAAACAGTACCCGCACCTATACCACCCAGATCCCTCTTCCGGATGGCGAGTTGAAAGCGGGAAACTCTTATTTATTTAAAGCGGTAATCAACGGTAATTCGGTCACTTTGGCCAGTGTCAACGTAAAAGACTGGACAGATGTGGACGAGACAGGAAAGCCCCTTTATCCGACCCAGAATTAAAGCCCGGTTCCTATTTTCCGTATCAATGAATATTGGTACGGAAAATATGCCTATATTTACCCCGTCACCTCTAAAAACAATACGAATATGATTGAGATTCCCGAATCCGCCACCATTGGCAAACAGGCTAGCGAAACGCTAAAGGGTAAACGGATAGCGCATGTTATCGAGTCGAACAGTCCTCACCGTTTCACGTTCTATAATGGCGATCCGGCGGAATACTCCAATAGGTTGGTAGGACGAACGGTCCTAGGCGCCCAAGGCTATGGCGCATTCGTGGACATCCTTATGGACGCAGATACTCACCTCTTAATCGGAGACGGAACCAATATGCGTTATTATACCTCCGCGGAAAAGGCCCCGAAGAAATATCAGCTTATGATCGTATTCGAGGACGACTCGTTCCTAGCTTTCACGGTTTCGATGTATGGTTCCATCTACGCTTTCAAAGGCGAGTTTGACAATCCCTATTACCAAGGTAGCATCCATAAGCTATGTCCGTTGGACGAGAGATTCGATAAAACCTATTTTATCAGTCTCATCCGGAATCTCAAGAAAGATATATCCGCAAAGGCGTTACTCGCCACCGAGCAACGTATTCCGGGTCTGGGGAACGGAGTCTGCCAAGATATCTTGTTCAATGCCCGGATCTCCCCCAAACGAAAAATATCGACTTTATCAGAAGAGGATATAGACCGCCTCTTCAACACCGTGAAATCCACGCTGGAAGAGATGACTCGCCGAGGAGGCCGGGATACGGAGAAGGATCTATACGGCGCCTTAGGCAATTACCGCACGATCCTATCGAAGAACACCTACCATGACCCTTGCCCCATCTGCGGCGAACGGATACAGAAAGAGGCTTACCTCGGAGGCAGCATTTACTATTGCCCGCATTGCCAGCGAGAAAGATAAGTAATACGTTCAAATTGACAATATGACAATATGTAATCTGAAGCCCCGGAGAATCGTTTTTTCCGGGCAAAGGTACATGCTGTTACCAAATACGAGAAAAAATATCAGCAATCAATTGTATTATAGCACTTTGCTTAAATATACCCTTTCATTCTAGCGAGATTAATTCATCCTATCTCATATTTATGCAGGAGAAAGGTGCTTTTCATACGGATGCATCGCCCATTTCTATAGGTTGCGTACCCAATTCCTACCGTATGTATCGCCAAACACATACGGTAGCGTTGCCTAACACTGGCTTTTGCGTTACCTAATCCCATTACTTTCGTCTCCCAACAGGGGCATTCACGCAAAAAAACAGGGTAAAATGGATAATTTGACCATAAAGCACTCCCTATTTCTTCTATTAGCAAAAAGGCCCTGTCATCATAATCCCAGATTTTCAAACAAAACGTCAAGGTTATCGCATTTTCGCTTACAACATCATTGAAGCCTACCGCAAAACAGATTGCCGCCCCCTGCTTTTGCGAGTGTTTTACAAACATAGAGTTTTGCAGGTGAGCCGTCATTCTTGATAAGTGAGGAAAAAGAAAAAGCCCTGTAATCTTTAAATTACAGAGCTTTACTTTATTTTGCTTTCTTTGAAAGCGGTCCGGACGGGACTCGAACCCGCGACCCCATGCGTGACAGGCATGTATTCTAACCAGCTGAACTACCGAACCTCTTTTCTTTTATCGCTATCTCTCTCGATTGCGGTGCAAAGGTAAGTATTATTTTTAAACCTGCAATAGCTGGAGTAAAAAAAATCAACTTTTCGCTGAAATATTCTTTCCATAGGTCCACATAAGCGATCGTCCCTTTCTTTATTTCCCCTTCCCGATCACACCAGTTTATCACAAATACATTTCATTTTGGAACTTTTCAGTCGCCATTCATAATTATGTAATGATAATTTGTTACTTTTGCGACTCAATATAAATGCTTAACAACAATGGACGTTGCCATTATTAAATATAATGCCGGAAACATCTACTCGGTAGATTACGCTTTGAAGCGGTTGGGCGTTACCCCGATCATCACGGCTGATCCGGAATTATTAAATAAAGCGGATAAGGTTATCTTTCCCGGAGTAGGTGAAGCTTTCACGACCATGGAGTATTTAAGGGAGCATAAATTGGATCAGGTGATCTTGAACCTAAAGCAACCGGTACTCGGGATATGCCTCGGCATGCAATTGATGTGCATGCGTTCGGAGGAGGGAAACGCTGATTGCTTGGGGATCTTCCCTACGGAAGTAAAACGTTTCATTCCGCGAAAGCATGAGGACAAGGTTCCTCACATGGGTTGGAATACCTTGACAAACGTTAAAAGCGGCCTATTCAATGAGCGATTGGAGAACAAATTTGTTTACTTCGTACATAGTTATTATGTACCTGTAAATGAATATACGGCAGCTACGACCGATTACATCCTTCCGTTCAGCGCCGCTTTACATAAGGACAACTTCTACGCGACACAGTTCCATCCGGAAAAAAGTGGATCGGTAGGAGAGGTTATATTGAAAAACTTTTTAAAGATATGATTGAGCTTATTCCCGCTATAGATATAATAGATGGCAAATGCGTCCGGTTGACGCAAGGAGATTACGCGACCAAGAAGGTTTACAACGAAGATCCTCTGGAGGTGGCCAAGATGTTCGAGGGTAACGGCATCCGGCGTTTGCATGTGGTAGATTTGGATGGAGCCCGTGAAGGACGCATCATCAACTACCGTATCCTTGAGCGGATAGCGACCCGGACTTCCTTGATCATTGATTTCGGAGGGGGCTTGAAACAAGAGGATGATCTGGAGATCGCCTTCGAAAGCGGCGCCCAGATGGTAACCGGAGGCAGTATCGCCGTGAAGAACCCGGAAATGTTCACCTCTTGGATCAGCAAGTTCGGTAGAGAGAAAATCATATTAGGGGCCGATGCCAAGGAAAAGAAGATCGCCATCAGCGGTTGGGAGGAAACGACCAGCCAAGAGTTGATTCCTTTTATCAAAGGATATTACGACAAGGGGATTACCAAGGTGATCTGCACGGATATCGCACGGGATGGTATGCTGCAAGGCCCGGCTATCGATTTATATAAAGAGATACGGGACGAGATCCCCTTCCTTTATATCATAGCGAGCGGTGGCGTAAGCTCGATCGAGGATATTGAGAAATTATCTGAGGCTGGGATTCCCGCTGTCATTTTCGGCAAGGCGATTTATGAGGGGAAGATCCAGTTGAAAGATTTACTTCGTTTTACTTGAAATAATAAAATAGATATATGCTAGCCAAGAGAATTGTTCCCTGTCTGGATATAAAGGATGGAAAGACCGTAAAAGGCATCAACTTCGTGAACTTTCGCGACGCTGGAGACCCCGTGGAGTTGGGCGCCCAGTACAGCCGTGAAGGGGCTGACGAATTAGTGTACTTGGATATTACCGCCTCACACGAGGGGCGAAAGACTTTCACCGAACTGGTAAAGCAAGTGGCGGCCCATATCAGCATCCCTTTTACCGTGGGTGGAGGTATCAATGAGTTGAAGGACGTGGATCGTTTGCTTAGCGCTGGCGCCGATAAGGTCTCGATCAACTCGGCGGCTTTACGGAACCCGGCATTAATCGAGGAGATCGCCAAGAACTTTGGTAGTCAGGTATGCGTAGTCGCTATCGACGCTAATTTTGAGAACAATGACTGGTTATGCTATCTAAACGGAGGGCGTGTCCCGACGGATAAGTATTTGTTTCAATGGGCCTCGGAAGCGGAAAGCCGTGGCGCCGGCGAGATCCTTTTCACCAGTATGACGCACGATGGCGTAAAAGACGGATACGCGAACGACGCTCTGGCTACCTTGGCCGATACGTTGCATATCCCGGTTATCGCCTCCGGTGGAGCGGGAAAGATGGAACATTTCCGGGATACGTTTTCCAACGGGAAAGCGGACGCGGCTTTAGCGGCCAGCGTTTTCCATTTCGGCGAGATACGGATAGGCGACTTGAAGCAATACCTCAAGGACGAGGGGATCAATGTAAGGATATAACACATTATATATAAAGATGAAATTAGATTTCGAGAAAATGGGCGGATTAATACCCGCTATCGTACAAGACAACAACACTAGTAAGGTATTAATGTTGGGCTTCATGAATCAAGAAGCTTATGATGAGACAGTAAGTACGGGTAAGGTTACATTCTTTAGCCGCACGAAAAACCGTTTGTGGATGAAGGGAGAGAGTAGCGGAAATACGTTGCAGGTGGTTAGCATCACGGCGGATTGCGACAACGATACATTATTGATCAAGGCGATTCCAGCCGGACCGGTTTGTCATACGGGAGCGGATACTTGTTTCGGCGAGAAGAACGTAGAGGATATCATGTTCTTGAAATACTTGCAGAACTTCATCGAGCGTCGCCGTCAAGAAATGCCGGAAGGTTCCTATACGACTACCTTATTCCAGAAAGGCGTGAATCGCATGGCCCAGAAAGTCGGCGAAGAAGCGGTAGAGACCGTTATCGAGGCGACCAACGGAACCGAAGACGGCTTCATCTATGAGGCATCCGACTTGGTTTACCACTTAATCGTATTATTGACAAGCAAGGGACTTCGTCTGGAAGACCTCGCCCGTGAATTAAAGAAAAGACATAAAGGTTGATAAATTCTATGGAAGAAGATATTCTACTCAAATTAGAGAACGTGGAGATATGCCGTGAGGAAAACAGGGTATTACACGACGCATGCCTCACGCTTCGTAACGGAGAGTTCGTATATGTGATCGGGAAGGTAGGCTCCGGTAAAAGCAGCCTGCTCAAGTCCTTGTATTGCGAGATACCGATCTTGCGAGGCGAGGCACGTATCATGGATTACAACCTCACCAAGATGAAGCGGAAGGATATCCCTTATTTGCGTAGGAAACTAGGTATCGTCTTCCAAGATTTTCAATTGTTGACCGACCGTTCCGTCTCCAAGAATCTGGAATTCGTGTTGAAAGCCACCGGATGGAAAAAGAAAAGCGAGATCAAGGAACGGATAGACAACGTGCTCCGTCAGGTAGGCATGCAAGACAAAGGCTATAAAATGCCGCATGAGCTATCCGGCGGGGAACAACAGCGTATCGTTATTGCCCGTGCCCTTCTGAACAACCCCAAGTTGATACTGGCGGATGAGCCGACCGGCAACTTGGACCCGGAGACGAGCGGACAAATCGTACAACTCTTACACGACATCTGCCAGCAGGGAACGGCGGTGATTATGACCACTCATAACTATACGATCGTGCATAATTATCCTGCCCGCATAGTAAAATGCGAGAATGCCTGTCTAAGTGATGTCAGAGAATAATTTTTTTGTAACTTTGCGGTCGCATTCGATTGAAAAAGAAAACAATTTAATATAGAACAAAAGAAGATGAAAGTTTTAAAGTTTGGCGGTACTTCTGTGGGATCTGCACAGAGAATGAAAGATGTAGCGAAACTGATCACGGGAGACCGTAAGATCGTTGTATTGTCAGCCATGTCGGGTACAACCAACTCGTTAGTCGAGATTTCCGACTACCTGTACAAAAAGAACCCAGACGGAGCGAATGAGATCATCAACAAGCTTGCCATGAAATATATGGGCCATGTTGAGGAACTATACAGCACCGAGGAATATAAACAGAAGGCCAAAGAACTGATAAAATCTCATTTCGAATATATCCGTACGTTCACGAAGGATCTGTTTACCTTGTTCGAGGAAAAGGTTGTCTTGGCACAAGGAGAGTTGATCTCTACGGGTATGATGAATCTTTATTTGAACGAATGCGGCGTGAAATCCGTATTGATCCCGGCTTTGGATTATATGCGTACGGATAAGAACGCGGAACCGGACCCTGTCTATATCAAAGAGAAATTGGTGAAATTACTTGCTGATAATAAGGACGCCGACCTATACATCACGCAAGGTTATATCTGCCGCAACGCTTACGGCGAGATCGATAACCTACAACGGGGTGGTAGCGACTATAGCGCATCCTTAATCGGCGCGGCTATCGGTGCGGAAGAGATCCAGATCTGGACAGACATCGACGGTATGCACAATAACGACCCTCGTATCGTACAGGGAACGTCTCCAGTCCGTCAATTGCATTTCGAGGAAGCTGCCGAATTAGCTTATTTCGGAGCCAAGATCCTTCACCCGACTTGTATATTGCCGGCTAAATTGAACAACATCCCGGTTCGTTTGTTAAATACGATGCAGCCGGACGCTCCGGGTACATTGATCTCTAATGCGATCGAGAAAGGTAAGATCAAGGCGGTTGCCGCCAAAGACAATATTACCTCTATCAAGATCAAGAGCGGACGTATGTTGCTAGCAACAGGTTTCTTGCGTAAGGTATTCGAGACTTTCGAGAACTACCAGACTCCGATCGATATGGTTACGACTTCCGAAGTGGGTGTCTCTGTTACGATCGATAACCGCAAGCATCTGGAAGAGATCGTTGACGATTTGAAGAAGTACGGAACCGTGACCGTAGACGAGGATATGGTTATCGTTTGCGTGGTTGGCGACCTAGAATGGGATAACATCGGCTTCGAGGCTCGTATCGTACAGGCCATGAAGGATGTCCCGGTTCGCATGATCTCCTACGGAGGAAGCAACTACAACGTCTCCTTGCTGATTAAGGCCTCGGACAAGCAGAGAGCGCTGCAAGCTCTAAGCGATCATTTATTTAACAACAAATAAAAACAAACGAGGGCGGCCTTTTACAGACTGCCCTTATTTATCTTTATATAATTTCGTATAATATGCTCAAAGGAACATTTCCTGTAGAAAAGTTCAAGCAGCTTTCTACGCCTTTTTATTATTATGATGTCAAGCTATTGCAAGACACATTAGACGTAGTAAAAACCGAATCCGGGAAATATGGTTACCACGTGCATTATGCCGTGAAAGCGAATGCCAATCCCCGTATCCTTTCCATCATAGCGGCAAACGGCCTTGGCGCAGACTGCGTAAGTGGCGGCGAGGTACAGGCAGCTTTAGATGCCGGTTTTCCTGCCGATAAGATTGTCTTTGCTGGTGTTGGCAAAGCGGATTGGGAGATCAACCTAGGACTGGACAATGATATTTTCTGCTTTAACGTGGAATCTGCCGTTGAGCTGGAAATTATCAATGAGCTGGCGGCCACCAAGAATAAAGTAGCCTCTATCGCCCTTCGTATCAACCCGGAAGTGGATGCCCATACACATGCCAAGATCACGACGGGTATGAAGGAAAATAAATTCGGTATCAACCTTAGCCAATTAGGAGGCGTACTGGATAAATTAAAGGAGATGAAGAATGTGAAGTTGATCGGTATCCATAGCCATATCGGTTCACAGATCACGGATATGTCTAGCTTCCGCAATTTGGTAATTCGTTTCAACGAGATACAGGAAGAACTGGAAGCTCACGGGGTTACGGTGGAGAACCTGAACTTCGGAGGTGGATTAGGTATCGATTACTATCACCCGAATCATTTATCGATCCCGGCTTTCGATAACTATTTCGCGGCCATTCATAAACTGCTTCAAGTACGTCCGGGTCAACAGGTACATTTTGAGCCGGGACGTTCGATCGTCGCTCAATGCGGAACATTAATCTCTAAGGTATTATATGTCAAGGAAGGAGAGACGAAGAAATTCGCTATCCTTGACGCAGGTTTCACGGAATTGATCCGCCCGGCGATGTACGACGCTTATCACCGTATCGAGAACATCAGCAGCGATGAGGCAGTAGAGACTTACGATGTAGTGGGCCCGATCTGTGAGTCATCGGATGTATTCGGCAAGGATGTAGAGTTGAATAAGGCTCATCGTGGCGACTTGATCGCCCTTCGTTCCGCCGGCGCTTATGGCGAGGTCATGGCCTCCCAATACAACTGCCGTCATTTACCTAAAGCCTATTATTCCGATACGATAAAATAATGAGCCAATTGATCAATGTGCCAATGTAAATACCTTGAGTAGCTTATTGGCACATTGGCGTATTAATCATATTGGCTCATTAATGATATTGGCACATTGGCATATTAATCACATTGGCACATTATTATGTTTCTACTCAATAATACAGAGCTTTTCCTATTGGGAATCTCCTTAATAGGGTTCGTTATCTTATCTCTTTATTATCTGATCGCTTATGCCCGCCCTTTACGTGCGTCAAGACGAACGGATGATACCTTAGAGGAAGGTAATAAACTCCCCGTATCCATCATCATATACGCTAAAAATGATTCTGAGAACCTCAAGAAACACCTTCCTGCGTTACTTACACAAGATTACCCTGAATATCAGGTAGTCGTTATCAACGATGGCTCGAGAGACGATACCGACGATACGCTAAAGTTCTTTCAAAATGAGTATAAACATTTGTATCATACTTACGTCCCCTCGGACGCTCGTTACCTAAGCCGCCGTAAACTGGCGTTTACCCTAGGCGTGAAAGCGGCCAAATACGATATTCTTCTATTCACGGAGGCGAATTGCCAACCGCTCAACGATCAATGGTTATCCGCCATGGTTGGTGGATACACACCCGAGACCAGTATTATCTTGGGCTACTGCAAATATAGCAACTACAAGGGATTCTTTCATAAGTTGATCGCCTATGATAACTTATTGACAGGTTTACGTTATCTATCTTCCGCCCTCTCCCATCACCCATATACCGGAAACGGACGAAATTTATCTTATCGGAAAGAGTTATTCTTCAAGCATAAAGGTTACTACCAATCCTTGAACTTGCATGCGGGAGACGATGACTTATTCATCAACGAAGCCTCGACCAAGGAGAATACGAAAGTAATTTATACCCCGGACAGCCTAACGGAAATGGATCAGATCGAACGTTTTGGAATCTGGAAAGAGATGAAGGTTTCCCGTGCTGCCACTCAACGGTATTACAAAGGAAGCGCCTTGACATTCTATCATCTCGAATCCACTTGTTTCTACCTTTTCCAAGCATCGGTTATCGCTACGGTAGTGATCGGATTACAGGGCAATTGGCTAATCTCCTTGATCGCCGTATTATTATATTTGACACGTTTTATAATCAAGGCAATCGTTTTCGGCAAATCGGCTCGAATGCTCCAACAAAACCCCACTACCGGTTGGTTATTCCTGTTGGAGTTTATTCAACCCATATTCAATGGATATGTCCGTATTTACCGGCTTTTCAGAAGTAGGAAGGATTATACGTTCCGGTTGGAGAATTAATAATGATGAGCACTCTCATAGGATATCTCTTCTTCCGCCACTTTGGGAAGTTCTTCCTCCTCTAATAGCGGGTAGGCTGGGGTAAACTTCGCATGATAGGTAGATTCCACATACGTCTTTTCCAATAAACGGACGACATTTTCTAAAGTAGCTTGCCGTTCTTTGGGTTTAAGCTGGCATTCCCAGATCACCATCGTATTCCAGCCCATCGCTCGTAATTCCTCACGTACACGGGCATCCCGGGCTTTATTCCGGTTTAGTTTCTCGGTCCACCACTCTACCCGGGTACGGGGAGGACGAAATTCCGGGCAACCCTCGTGCCCATGCCAGAAACAGCCGTTCACGAAGATAGCGGTCTTATATTTACGCAATACGATATCAGGGGTACCGGGAAGGCGCTTTACATTCACACGAAAGCGAAAGCCACAATGGAACAGGTATTTACGGACTATAATCTCGGGCTTTGTATTCTTACCCTTAATCATAGACATGATATAGCTACGCTTTTCTTTAGAGATAAGATCTGTCATATCAATCCGGCAAAACTAGAACGTATGCCAAAGATACGGCTTTTATTCAAAACGGATACTCTTGGCCGGATCAATCTTCGTAATCAAATAGGAAGGTCCTAACATCATCAACATGGAGGCGGCCAATGTCCCTATATTCAAAAGGAACAGTGAAAATAGACTCAGATCGATAGGCACGGCATCCAAATAATAAATAGAAGGATCTAATTGGATAATGTGGAAATGAGATTGAAGCAAACAAAGAGAGATACCGATGATATTCCCCCACAACATTCCTTTGCCGATCAAGAAGAAAGAGACATACAAGAAGATCTTGCGAATACTGTTATTATTTTGTCCCAAGGCTTTTAGGATTCCGATCATATTGGTACGTTCTAAGATTATGATCAATAATCCGGAGATCATGGTAAACCCTGCGACGGAAAGCATCAGCGCCAAGATAACCACCACATTGATGTCCAGCACATCCAGCCAATTAAAGATCATCGGGTTCAACTCCTTGATCGAGCGGGCGTAGAACGTATTGCCATTTCGGTCTTGCCGTTCCATCAGATCGAAATAAACATCCTCGGCCACTTGGTCCAAACGATCATAGTCATCCACTTGCAACTCCAGTCCGCTTACTTGATCTTTATCCCAACCGTTCAAGCGGCGTATCTGCTTAATATCAGCAATTACGAACATCTTGTCATAATCAAGGAAACCCGTCTCATAAATCCCCGTGATCGTGAACTTACGGGCACGCACGTCATCTTGCACAAAATAAGTCAGGAAAGAATCCCCGACCTTTAGTCCTAGCAGATCTGACAAATACTTGGAAATAATAACATCCGTAGAGTTCTTATCCGGCTGGATCGTAAAAATCTCGCCCTCTTTTAAATTTTCCTTGAAGAAAGTCCAGTCATAATCCGTATCCACCCCTTTCAAGACAATACCTTGAAAATCTTGGTCAGTCTTCAAGATGCCTAGCTTCGTCGCAAATTTCTCGACATGGCGAATACCGGGGAATGCATCGAGCGCATTCAATAAAGTATCGCTAACCGCTATCGGCTGCGACTCATAGGAAGAATTACTATCGAAATTCGTGATCTGGATATGCGAGCCGAAACCGATCACCTTGTTCCGGACCTCTTTCTTAAAGCCTATCACGATCGCCACCGAAAGGATCATCACCGCCAATCCCAAAGCGATCCCGATCATGGCAATACGAACAGCGGGAGGAGTAACCTCACGATCCCCCTCCTTGCTGAAATGTATCTTTTTGGCGATAAATAGCTCTAAATTCATTTATAACATTCTTCCCGGATAAGCTTCCAACGCCTTTGATAACACCGTCAAAGCTTTCGCAAGATCTTCCTTTTTCAAAACATAGGCCATACGAACCTCATTCTTACCAAGTCCCGGTGTTGTGTAAAAACCCGACGCCGGTGCCATCATGACCGTCTGACCCTCGTATTCAAACTCTTCCAGACACCAAGCGCAGAACTTATCGGCATCATCCACCGGAAGTTTAGCCACCGTATAGAAAGCGCCCATCGGTATGGGAGAATAAACGCCGGGAATACGGTTCAAGCCATCGATCAAGCATTTACGCCGTTCCACATACTCGTCATAAGTCTCACGGGCATACTCCTCGGAAGCATCCAAAGAGGCCTCGGCCGCGATCTGTCCGATCAAAGGCGGGCTTAAACGAGCTTGGCAGAACTTCATGACGGCACTACGCACTTCGGCATTTTTCGTAATCAACGCACCGATACGGATACCGCATTCCGAATAGCGTTTTGAGACAGAATCGATCAATACCACGTTCTGCTCGATACCTTCCAGATGACAAGCCGAGATATACGGGGAACCGGTATAGATAAACTCCCGGTATACCTCATCCGAGAAAAGATAAAGATCATATTTCTTTACGATATCCCGGATTTGATTCATCTCACGACGCGTATACAAATAACCCGTAGGATTGTTCGGGTTACAGATCAGGATCGCTTTGGTACGCTCATTGATCAACTCCTCGAATTTCTCTACTTTCGGAAGAGAAAATCCTTCCTCTATCGTAGTCGTCACTGTCCGGATCACGGCTCCTGCCGAGATAGCGAATGCCATATAATTAGCATAAGCAGGTTCCGGTACGATAATCTCATCACCCGGATTCAAGCAGCTCAAGAAGGCAAACAAAACAGCCTCCGAACCACCGGTAGTGATGATAATATCGTCAGCCGTAAGATTAATATCATACTTTTTATAATATCCAACCAACTTCTCGCGATAACTGCGATATCCCTGACTAGGGCTATATTCCAACACCGTACGATCGACATTACGGATCGCGTCGAGTGCCGCTCGCGGAGTGGGAAGGTCGGGCTGACCGATATTCAGGTGATACACATGAACTCCTCTCTGTTTGGCAGCATCGGCCAATGGAGCCAGCTTCCGGATCGGGGAAGCGGGCATTTCGACTCCTCTTTGTGAGATGTTGGGCATTACTATCTTATATTTATTCGTTTTGAGGGGCAAAGATAGTAAAATTATTAATCAAATACCCGGTCTTGGCGAATCTTTACTAGCGTGCATCGTAGATACAAAAGCATTCGGATCGATCTCTTTTACCTCATCTTTCAAGCGGGGCATGTCCTTACGCTCGGCAATCGTAAAGATAATCTCGGTCTCATGTCCCTCGTACATGCCTTTACCATGGATAAATGTTCCTCTCATACCCATTTTATCGACAATCAAATCACGCATTTCCTTTGTCTTTCGGGAAACGATAAAGACAGCACGGTTCGGGTTCTCGGTTTGGAACATCTCCACGATCTTTCCATATACGAAAATAGTAAACCAAGAATACAAAGGTACCGCCCAATCCTTAAACACGATCAAGCCCAACAATACGACCGCAGAATCCAATACGATGATCATATTGCTGACCTTCAAGTTGGAGTCATTAGCGATCACACGTGCCAATACATCCGTACCGGCACTCGTACTTTGCGCCCGGAAAATACAAGTCACACCCAATCCTAAAATAGCTCCACCGTAAAAGGCGGCGATAAAGGCATCGTTCTCCACCAATGGATCGGTAAGGAAATAAGATAATGAGTCGGTAAATATAGAGATCAGCAAGAAAGTAACGATCGTCTTCGGGCCGGAAGACAATCCGATCTTTTTCATCGCCAGAATCATCAACGGGATATTGAAGCAAAGCGCCGTCGCACCCATCGGCAAACCATCCGGAAAGAACGGGAACAAATCTTTCGTCACATAGTGGATTACGATAGAGATACCGTACACACCTCCCGGTACGATTTTGTAAGGTGCTAGGAAAAGCACGTAACTAAGTGCCTGCAAAAATGAACCTACCACGATTAAGGAGTAGTCCATTACATTTCTCTTCAAAGTAGCATTAGAAGGGACTAATAGTTGTTGTGTTGTCATGACTCGAATTAAGCGTTATTTGTAAAACGCCGCAAACTTACACAATCTTCTTCGATTTATACGCAAGCCTTAAAAAAAAGTATCCCCACTATTTACCTTTTGACAGGAAATAGTGGGGGACACACTCTTATATAGTATAAATTACTTACTTGCGTTATCCGCTAAGTACACTTCCGGGAACGTATTAACACCCAGCGTACGGTTGTTATTGTTCGTGATGTTCAATAAAGTAACATACTTACGATATTGATCCGGGCTCAAAGCCTTCTTCATCAACTTCAAGTTACCGTAAACCGCTTGATACATTTTCTTATCCTGCAATTTAGCGCTAGCTTTTACGCTCGCGTTCTGCATCTCGATGAAATATTCGTTGATGTTAGCTACCTCGTCCAACTGGCTCGGAGTCAATTGCAAATAGTTCGCTAACTTCTCTGTACTTACCACAAACGGTTCTCTACTCAAACTCGGTTTCTGAGCGAAGCTCATTGTCGCACACATCAATAAGGCTGCGACTGCCATTCCAAAACGTTTCATAATACCTAAAAACCTTAAATTGTTAAACCTAAACAAAAACCTTAAAAACACATAGCCCAATCACATTGGCTTAATTACTTCTCAGCCAAATAACTGTCCAAAAGCGGATTAGAAACCTTATCTTCCTGATTAGCGCGAGTCACATTAATCAACGCTACATATTTACGATATTGATCTTTAGTCAATGCACGTTTCATCAGTTTCAAATTACACAACAATGCGTTGCGAGTTTCTTCCGGTCTTGCGTTATTGCAAAGCGCTTCCGCAGACAGGGGTTGACCTAATTGATTCTCGAAGTAAGTATTAATCTCTGACACCTCAGCGATCTGGTTTGCGTCAAGCTGCAAATATCTGCTTAGCTTATCGAAACTCATACTCTTTGAATCACTAACCTTTTGAGCGAAGCTCATTGTCGCTACCATCATTAAAGCGACTACCATCATACCTAAACGTCTCATAATACCTAAAATTTAAACCTAAACTAAGACCTTAACTAATAAATGCGGCGTTTCCGCATCTTCTATCTTTCTCTTTTTGTTACTGCAAATATAACAGTATGTTTTATAACATTGTTCTTCAATATGGTTAATTTTTGCAAACAATTGACGTTATTGATATATATCAAGGCATATAGCAATCATTTTGTAATACATATTACGATAAACACTATCTATTTCATCATAGACACCGTTTATAAACAAACAAAAGCCTAGATATATTCTTATACAAGCCTAGCTGTATTCTTATACGATACCATATCTATTCTATAATCTCCGTCGTGGATTATACAAACCACAGCGTGGTCTATAAAAACCACGACATGATCTATACAGACCACGACGTGGTTTATAGAATAGATACAGTCACAAGATACTTTTTATGCAATAGCTTGATACTTTACATCTATCCTTTACTTATTTATCGGCTAGATAAACATCGGGGAAGGAAAGCCCGCTCGTCATCCGGTTATTATTGTTCGTTACGTTGATCAAAGCCACGTATTTCCTATATTGATCGGTGCTTAACGCCTTTTTCATCAACTTTAAGTTGCCAAATACGGCTTGCCGCATCCGTTTATCCCGCATTTTATGGCTTCCCCTCAAGCCCTCGCTTTGCTTTTCCCTAAAATAATCGTTGATCATCGCTACCTCATTAATCTGGCTGGGACGTAATTCCAGATAGCTTACCAATTGGCCCACATTGACTACAAACGGTTCTTTATGTAAGCTCGATTCCTGCGCGAAACTCATTGTCACACTTACCAACAAGGCTGACATAGCCATTACTAAACGTTTCATACTACCTATTCCTTTCATTTGTTAAACCTTAAAAACCTATTTCTCTGTGATCTTTGATACAAATATAGGGTGAGGTTTCCCGCTAGAAAAGGAAGAATCGACGAAGTACGCCGTAGGTTTAGACGAAACCGGGAATCAAGCGGATCAAGAAATCAGCTTATTCCTCTCGTACGAGGCTTTTACCAAGCGGATATAGACGAATAAGGAAAGAAGGCAACAAACCGCCCCGACTCCGTAGGCGGTAGCCAGATTGGCACGGGTAGCGATAAAGCCGGCGGATAACATCCCGATCCCCATCCCGAAATCGAAAGAGGTCAAGTAGGTAGAAGTGGCCGTACCGCGCATATGGTGCGGAGCGACATTCACGAAAAGACATTGAAAAGCCGGTACGCTCACGCCAAAACCGATACCGATCGCCAAGGCGCAAGCGAAAAAGACAAACGATGTATGTACGGTAGCGAACACGGAAAACGAGATCGCTAAAGAGACCAAGGATACGATGGACACGACATGGATCTTGCCATGGTCCACCAACCGTCCGGAAATCAAACGGGCCGTCCCTACACCGATCGCCATAAATATAAAGAAGTAGCCGGGGTCCGGCACCTCGATCTCTTTACCATATAATACCACGAACGAGAGCAACATCCCATAAGGTATAGCGACCAGCAAATAGGCCAAGGCCGCAGGAAGCGCTTTCACCAAGATAAAACGATCCAACGAGAAGGCCGGACGAGGCACTTTCTCCCGTTTCGGATAACGGATCAGCCCGACGGAGCCGATCCCGACCAATGCGATCACCAAAGCAACCCCTATGATCCAGAAGAAACCATGCCGATCGTACAGCCCGACCGCCACCAAAGGAGCCAAAGACATGGCGAGATTGATCGTCAATCCGTAAAAGCCCATGCCTTCTCCCCTTCGCTTGGAAGGGATTACGTCTATCGTAATCGTATTGCCGGAAACAGAGGTCAGTCCCATGAACCCGCCTTGGATGAAACGAACCGCCATGATCGTATAGACCGTCATGGCAAACCAATAACCGGCGAACAGACAGGCGAATATCGTGAAGGCGAATACATATAACGGCTTGCGGGAGAAACAATCTACCAGATATCCCGAGAACGGGCGCACGCACAGCAAGCCGATCGTATAGCTAGACAAGACCATCCCCACCTCAGACGTGCTGATGCCCAATTCCTCTACCAGATAGACCGGCATAGTAGGCATCAACATATAAAAGGCGAAATTCATCAAGAAGTAAGAGATACAACATTGGACGAAATTCCGGTTCCAAAGTACAGGTTTAGTCTCGCTCATTCCTCTTTATTACTTATGCCAGCTCGCTCAACTCCAGCCAGCGCATCGTTTTCTTGTCGATCTCTTCCATGACTTGGGTGATCCGTTGAGATTTAGCCATGAGCTCGTCCGTAGACAAAGTACCACTGCTCATAGCGGTCTCCAACTCCGCTTTCTCTGCCTCCAAAGCCGGTATCTCCTCCTCTAAGGCCTCGAACTCTTTCCGCTCCTTGAAAGTGAGTTTTTTCTTTTGCTCATTGACAGGACGAGACGGTTTCTCCGGAGCCGGGTTTTGTCTCGCTTGCAAAGCAGCCTCCGCCTCTTTTTCCAGTTGGTCTTGCACGTCTTTCCAATCCCGATACTGCGTATAGTTGCCGGGAAAATCCTTGATATCGGCGTTACCCCGGAAAACCAGCAGGTGATCTACCACCTTATCCATAAAGTAACGGTCGTGGGAAACGACGATAGCGCACCCCTTGAAGTTACGAAGGTATTCCTCCAATACGTTCAAGGTCACGATATCCAGATCATTGGTCGGCTCATCGAGCACCAAGAAGTTCGGGCTACGCATCAATACCGTACATAAATACAGGCGACGTTTCTCCCCACCGCTCAATTTATAAACGTAACTATGCTGTTTCTCCGGCGTGAACAAGAAATAGTTCAGGAACTGGGAGACACCCATCTTCTGTCCGTTACCCAAATCCACGTATTCGGCGATCGCCTGCACCACGTCGATCACTTTCATTTGCTCATCGAACTTCAAGCCATCTTGACTGTAATAACCGAAACGAACGGTCTCGCCGACATCGAAATGGCCGCTATCGGGAGCCACCTCCCCCATCAGCATCTTGATAAAGGTAGATTTGCCCGTACCGTTATTCCCGACAATACCCATCTTCTCGTAACGGGCAAAAATATAGTTGAAATCCTCCGTAATCTTCAAATCACCGAAACGTTTGCTTACATTCACCGCCTCGAAAATCTTCGAACCAATGTAAGAAGCCTTCACGTCCAAGTTCACCTTTCCAGTATCCCGTTGTTGCTTCGCTTTCTTTTCCAGCTCATAAAAGGCATCGATACGGTACTTCGCTTTCGTGCCCCGTGCCTGCGGCTGGCGGCGCATCCAATCCAGTTCCGTACGGAGAAGATTCTTCGCGCGCTCCACGTCGGCGTTCATCGCCTCGACACGCTCTTGGCGTTTCTCCAGATAATAACTATAATTACCTTTATACGAATAGATTTGCTTATTATCGATCTCGATGATCTCACTACAAACACGATCCAAGAAGTAACGGTCGTGCGTCACCATCAAGATACTGATATTGGCCCGGCTCAGATAATCTTCCAGCCATTCGGTCATCTCCAGATCCAAATGGTTCGTCGGCTCATCCAAGATAATCAATTCAGGGTCCCTGATCAAGACATTCGCCAAGGCAACCCGTTTCAACTGTCCTCCGGACAATTCCCCGATCTTCTGATTGAAGTTATGAATCTTCAACTGCCCGAGGATTTGTTTCGCCTTTTGCTCATAATCCCACGCCTTGAAGCTATCCATACGGGTAAGGATGTCCTCCAGATTCGAATGATCCTCTTTCGCTATCGCCTCCTCGTACTCGGCGATCAACCGGACAGTCTCGTTCTCCGAGTGGAAGCAAGCCTGTAGCACGGTCAGTTCTTCCGGGTAGGAAGGTGATTGCTCCAAATACCCGACCCGCAGGTCTTTCCGGAAAACCACCTCACCCGAGTCGTAATCCTCCTTACCACCGATAATATTCAATAAGGTAGTCTTACCCGTCCCGTTTTTAGCGATCAACCCGATCTTCTGTCCTTGTGCGACTCCGAACGTTATATCCTCGAAAAGAACCAAATCACCGAAGCTCTTGGTCAGCTTATCTATCTGAAGGTAACTTATCATGTTTTCTTATTTAAATTCAAATCGGAAGGCAAACTTACACAAAATCCTCGAATTTTAAGCTTTTCTCCGTACCTTTGGTGGAAGAATAAGAAAAACACCATGAATGTTAGAATAGATGAAAGTTGGAGAAAACGTCTGCAAGAAGAATTTGACAAGCCTTATTTCGAGCAATTGGTGACATTTGTCAAAAACGAATATAAGCAAGCGCACGTACTTCCTCCCGGGTCCCAGATATTCCATATATTTAACGCATGCCCGTTTGAGAAGGTAAAAGTCGTTATCTTGGGACAAGACCCCTATCCAAATCCGGGGCAATACTACGGGGTCTGCTTCTCGGTACCCGATGGCGTGGCGATTCCCAGCTCCTTGATGAATATATTCAAAGAGATCTACGATGATCTTGGGAAACCGATCCCTTCCTCCGGGAATTTGGATCGTTGGGTAAGCCAAGGCGTATTTCCGATGAATTCCGTCCTCACGGTCCGTGCCCACCAAACAGGTTCGCACCGGAACAGGGGATGGGAAACATTCACGGACGCCGTTATCAAGAAATTAAGCGACGAACGGGAAAATCTAGTATTCATGTTATGGGGTAGTTACGCAAAAGCCAAGATTTCCCTTATCGATACGAGCCAGCATTTGGTCCTAACGACCGTACATCCATCTCCCCGCTCCGCCGAATATGGTTTCTTCGGTTGTAAGCATTTCAGTAAGGCTAATGATTTCTTACGGGGTAAAGGCATCCCGGAAATCGATTGGTAAGTATAAATCAACCTAAATCAATCGCATATGGATATTCAAACTTTCATCAACAATTATTACGAAGCATTTTCTCTAAAGGCGGAATTGCCGATCGCTTTCTGGTATTCCGATTCTCTACTTGGAGAATTAAAGCAGACACAAGGCTGTTTATTCAAGGCCCTTCCCGCTATTAGGCAAGGCGAGATTATCAGTATGAACGGAGATAGCGTTGGCTGCGGAGGTGGAAAGTTTTATACAGGATTCACCCCTATGCCAGAGCATGTCCCCAATTTTGTCTCTTTAAAAGAGAGATATAAGCAAACTCCGGAAATGGTAGTCGAGGGTATAAAAGGCATGAACGTACAAAGGTCCTCCCTCCCATACCTCCATTTCGCAAGGATCGATCGATTAACCTCGTTTGAAAAGGTAGAGGGGCTTTTGTTCCTCGCAACTCCGGATATCTTGTCAGGGTTAATTACTTAGACCTTTTTCGACAACAATAATCCGGATGCCGTCTCCACACCATTTGGTTCCGGTTGCAGCTCCACCATCACGCTCACTGTCAACGAAAATAGACAAGGAGGTCACCGCACGTTCCTTGGTTTCTTCGATCCCTCGGTCCGACCATATGTGGAAAGCAACTTATTAAGTCTCACGATCCCGATGTCACGTTTCAAGACGATGTATCAGACAATGCGTAACTCCTCCCTATACGATACACACGCATGGGCGAAAATAAAAACCAGAATCAATGAAGGCTGATTTTTATACGGAAGTTTATAACATCGTCAGAGAGATACCAGAAGGATGTGTGGTTACCTACGGGCAGCTAGCCAAGCTCGCCCGAAGGCCACAATGTTCCCGTATGGTAGGGCAGGCAATGTTCAACGTCCCGAAAGAACTGAACCTGCCTTGCCACCGGGTGGTAAACAGCCAAGGCAGATTAGCTCCCAACTGGGCGGAACAACGGGGATTATTGGAGAAAGAAGGCATTACCTTCAAGAAGAATGGCTGCGTTGACTTGAAGAAACATATTTGGGAGGATATATTACCGATTATCTAATCCGATAACAAAATGTAAAATCAGCAAGTTCTTAAAAGAACCATTCCCAATGCTATTTGCCAAGATCATTCTTTTCCAACCATTCGCCCAGCAGATCCGCTAGTTGGCCATTATTCAAATCCTGCATCAAGAAATGGGTATTACCATAAATACCGATCTTGGGCAACTCAACTAAGGTTGCGTTTCCCCCATGCCTATTTATGGCCTCCACGAATTTACGTCCCATTTGCAGACGTACACGCCAATTCTCGCCACCAAGATTCTCTGATGGAGTCTCCGGAATATAATCACCGAAATACATTACGATTGGAATCCGGGTAAGTCGCAAGAACTGTTCCATAGGAATAGCTACTCCAGTCGCCCCACCGGTAAGTCCGGCGATCGGATCGGGCACCTCCCCCTCGGGAAACACATAGCCACCCGGCTCATATGAAACGACAGCCTTGACATTCGGATTTTGTATAGCGGCCATCCATCCCGGGAAACCTCCCGCCGAATGTGTTACAAGGATATTGTCCCCTATTTTTTCCGTCAAGGCATTGATTGCCGGTACATCTTGTTTGTGATCACTGATATCGGGCGTCATCTCCCGGAAAAACTGCGATAGATAGGCTGAATCAGACGGAAACTGCACACCTTTGTTATATTCCGGCCAAATCCCGATACGCCAGATGTCAAACCAGAACATCTCATCGGCCAGCGGCTTGACCGTAGTCGTAGCAGATGTCCTTCCGGCACGGCCACGACCGGGAAGATCCATCACGTAACTGCTATATCCCCGGCGTAACATGAGAGTAGCGAAACCATCCCGCCCATCGGGTGTCATTTGCCAACATACCCCAGAGCCACCATAACCATGAACATAAACCAAAGGCAATTTTTTCGCATGGGCCGGAACTTGGAAATCCACGAAAGCATGATCCGCACGATAGCTCTGCCCGGTCTCGACTTGGGTAGCCCAACCGACAAACTTACTGTTGTCATACGTACCCGGACGCTGTATGGTTTGTCCTCCTACTGAGAAATGCCCTTGTTTAGCGATCACTAAATCCTGGGCATCTGCCATTCCAAACACGGGTATTAATAATGCTAATAATAAAATCTTCTTCATATTCTTCTGATTCATTTTTTATCCGTTAATTGTCCGAGCACATCACGTAATGGATCTGAACTCTTTTTCCCTAGGTTTATCTCTACGATATTTAGCAAAGCCGTAAGTTGCTCTGGCGTAATACCCAGATGCAAGCAAATTGACATATGGCCGTAAGCCATAGGTTCAACACCGCCAACGCCTGCCAATACAGACACGGTCGCCAATTCACGCTCCCTATATGTCAATAAGTCGCGCTCAAAAAGGTCCGCGAACAGATGTTCCTTGAGGAAACGTTCGATCGTCGGGGCAAATACCGCATATCCGGCTTTAGGGACAGCAGCAGACGTACCCGATATTTCCGCCAGAATATCCCGTCCCCGCTCATATCGACTCCCACCGTCCTCGATAGCAGAGGCTTCACGACCCTCTACATCTTTAATTCCCATGCTTTTTCTCTCTTCAATGACTTGCATAAATGTCTGTATGGCTCTTAAGCTGCGAGGAAATCCACAATAAGCATAGGCATGTATTAATACTTCGTTTACTTCATTAACGGTCATACCGGATTCAAGTCCCTTCACAAGCGCCTGTCTCAGATGCGCCAAGTCTCCCTTGCCCGTGTACGCCGCGATAGAGACAATGGCTTGTTCCCTGGCTTCCAATACCCGGTTTGCTTCGGCATACACATTCTCCGCTTGGCTTGTCGCTTCTTGATATTCCTTCTCTCCCACCGGACTGAGCCACACCGCCTCATTCGTTTGAGGATTGCAACTTACGGCAACGTGAGCAAACCAGCTATCCGGAGCCGCCCCATGCCAGTGAATCACGTCAGGCGCAATTTCCACGATATCCCCCGGATACAATCTTCTGGCCGGTTTCCCCTTTTCCTGATAGTAGCCTATGCCTGCTGACGCGACAAGTATCTGCCCCCCTTTATGATAATGCCAGTTATTCCGGCAACGAGGCTCAAAAGTGACATTAGACATTGGGACATTCAGCTCCCTATTAACCGTAATCGGAGCGATATACGCCTGACCAATGAAGTTCTTCGCGGACGCTTCCGGCAACTTAGTACCCAAGGGGTACGGTTGTCTGAAATTATCCGTATTTTGCGCCATGGTGAAAACCGGGAACAAACATAGGCAGAAAAGCCGGATTAGAAAGTTCTGTCTCATATTCATATGTATTTATCATTATTCTCCTACCGTACGAGTAAATGCTAAGGTAGCAAGTTTCCATTGTCCGTCTTCCTTCACGTACGTCTCAGTCACGATGAAAGGGAACCTGACCTCCCTACCACCAACTACCGAATTAAGATGAATACGGCTATATACGATTCCGGCGCAACCGGCGAATTTAACATCTACATCATGTATCTCCGCATGCTTGTAATGTATGTTTCCCGTACGGATCACATCAAGCTCCGGCTGCTTACCCCACGAACCACCCATATGTACAAACATAGAGTTCTCGTGGAAGAGGGCGTCGAGCTTATCCACATCTTTTTCTGACATCCATTTCCATTTCGCATTAGACAAATCTATCATCTCCTGCTGCTTCGGAGTAAATGTCTTTTTTGTTTCCTGCGCATAGGCACCCATTCCCATCGATACCAACAACAATGTCGCGATAAATAATGATCTCATAATTTTTTGCATGGCTTTATTAATTTGATTATACATTATATATAAATAGTTTTCCATCATCTATTTATACCTATTCTTCGTTGCGAAGTTACGACCAAAGGAGTTTTGAGACAATACAAAAAAGTCGGTGTCAACTACAAATTTTACCGAAAAGGAAAGGAGTGAAGCTAGCTTACAAGGTCACTCCCTATAATCTGAGGACTTTATACCTAAATTATGCTGCACATAACGGCTGAAATAAGAGGGAGAAGAGAAACCAAACAAATCGGAAATATAAACGAAAGATAATGACTTATCACGCAAAAGCCGTGATATATCCAATATCGTATAACGGTTAATCCAATAATTTGCCGCATAGCCACTCACCTTTTTCGTCACTTCCGATAAATACTTCGGCGTCACGCATAATTCCGAGGCATAGTATGTAACGTCTCTATGCTGGCGATAAACCCCATCTTCCAGCATTTGCAGGAACTTACTCATAATGGAGGCATATTGGGCCGAGATCTTCTCCTCCCCATAAATATGTGAGTGAAAATCGAAGAAATCCAGAATCATTGTCTGGATCACATTAATCATTATGTCACGATAAAAATTATGGTTTTCATTGTTAAACCTATACTCTATATTCTCGAAATCTTTCTTACAGATATCCTGTTGCTTGCGATCCAGACGCATCACAGGATTCAGGAACAAAGATAACTGGCCTTTCATTCCATAATTATTCTGGGGAGTACAAAGCTCAATGAATTGGGGAGTGACATAAATGACTTTAACCTTAAAATCCGCAGATGGGGTGATCTTCTCAACCAGTTTTCCTTTACGCACAATCATACAATCCCCTTCACGTAACTCGAATGGATTTCCATTGAACTCGAATTTACATGCTCCACCCAAACACAAGGCATGAGACAGATACTCTTTATAAATATCTGTCCCAAGCCCATTCAGACTATCAGAGATAATAACACTATCTTTGCCATATTTCATGATACCCCCATTTTAGATCGTACAAATTTAATCAAATTACAATTTCATCCCGAAGAAATCTTTCATTTTATTTACCGCTAGATTCACATATTCCGGGACAAAATAAGTTTTGATATGCTCCGCTCCTGGAATAAGATACATCTCTTTATCTTTTGTTCCGGTAGCCTTTTCAAAAGCTTCGTCAGACATATATTTTGTATCGGCATCACTTCCGGCGATCAATAGCAAAGGCTGGTCGATCAAGTCGATATGATCCGTAGCATCCCAAGTCATAAGATCCAATAAACTGCTCATGGTATAGCGAAATGTCGAATTCGGATGAGCATGGGTTTTAAAGTAATACTCATAACCATCACGATATAGGGCAAACGGTAGTTTCGCCGCCTCCTCATCGGAGATATTCATCTCACCCGTGTATAGAACTTTGCCTTTGGCCTCTTCATTTCTAGCCTCAGCCGCTTGGGTTAAACGTTGTTGTATGGTATTTATCTGGGAATCCTGAAAACCATTACGACGTACACGCCCCGAATTAAACATGCTGAGTGTAGCGACCGCCTTTATCCGTTTATCACCCTGTGCAGCCCCAAGCGTGTAACCTCCACCGCCACAAATACCAAGCGCACCTATACGACTGGCATCTACACCCGGATATTGAGATATGAAATCCACCATACCATGAATATCTTCTATCCGGTTGGCCGGACGATCTGTATTCCGAGGCTCACCACCACTTGCTCCTTGATAACGCGCATCGGCAGCGATAGTTATATATCCAAGCTCTGCCAGCCGTTGCGCATAGAGACCCGCAACTTGTTCTTTCACGCCCCCATTAGGATGAACAACAACAATAGCTACATACTCTTTTGAGGAATCATAATTCGCAGGAGTATAGATATTCGCCACTACCCCTATACCTCCAACCTCATACGAGACAGGATGTATATTTACTTTTCCAACCACATTTTCACTTACCGCATCGCGATATACCAATCCATACTGATTCTGATTTTGTGCGGAAGCACTTATTACCATGTTCATAATTAATAAAGCTACAATAATTTTACTCTTCATATTCTATTATTTTTTGACCGCTAAGATACATTTACCCAATCATACAGAATGAATACAGATTACGGATTGTATCACCATTTTTACAGAAAACCGAAATAATTGTATTTATATCCGCAATTGTTGTTACACCGGTGGAGATACTTCTTCCCAACTTTGCGCTCAGATAAAATATAAATAAATATGGAATACAGAGTTTTGGGATTAAGCGGACTTAGGGTCTCAACTATAGGATTGGGTTGCATGGGTATGAGCCATGCTTATGGCGCACCTGCCGACAGAAAAGAGATGACGGAATTATTTGCCCTCGCCGTTGATATGGGATATACCTTCTTCGATACGGCCGAAGTATATGGTACAAACACGAATCCTCATGACAATGAGGAGCTTTTAGGCGATGCCTTAAAGCCATTTCGTGATAAAATCGTGATCGCTACTAAGTTTGGACTCACTTTTGATAAGTCTAGCGAATGTGGCCCTTATCCCGAATTCTAAACCGAAGTCGATTCGTTTAGCCGTGGAAGGCTCTTTAGCGAGACTTAAGACAGACCATCTTGACCTTTACTATCAGCATCGCATAGATCCCCAAGTAGAACCGGAAGAGGTAGCTGACACGATGGCCTACTTGATCAAGGAAGGCAAAGTATTACATTGGGGTATATCAGAGGCGGGCGAGGACTATATTCGCCGTGCGCATAAGGTCTGTCCTATAACCGCCATACAAAATCGTTATTCCATGATGGCACGTTGGCATGAAAACCTTTTCCCCTCTCTAGAGGAATTAGGCATTGGCTTCGTTGCTTTCTCGCCATTGGCAAACGGTTTACTTTCCGCTTGCTATGATGTCAAAAGCGTATTCAACCCTCAAAATGATTACCGGGCAACTATGCCGCAATTCAAAAAAGAAAGTTTCGAGAAGAACAAGCCTCTTCTAGATCTCATAAACCATCTGGCCGATGAGCATCATGCTACTCCCGCACAAATATCCCTAGCTTGGATGCTACAAAAAAAGCCGTGGATCGTTCCTATTCCCGGAACTCGTCATCTCTGCCGGCTAAAAGAGAATGCGGGGGCTGTGGATATAAAGATAAATCCCGCCGAGATCAATCAGATAGACACGGCTCTTGACCATATGGATATGAGCGAGGTATTCGGTGGGACAAAAATCAAATAATAGCCAAGCATATAATCCTCCGCATGAAGGCATACGACTTTTAGTTGAAACCATTTTCTTAATATTTTGGTTATATAATAATATATATATAAGATGAAACATGTAATTTTGACAATCGTTTTGCTATTGGCAAGCGGTTTAGTAATCGCACAAACAAAAATGAGTGATCAACTATCTAAAACAACTAAAATGAATGCACAAAGTAAAATCTATTTCGCCGGAGGATGTTTCTGGGGAACAGAACATTTCATGAAACAAATCAATGGTGTTACTAGTACCCAAGTGGGTTATGCCAACGGTAAAACAAGCATCAAAAATCCAACCTACGAACAGGTATGTAACGACAATACCGGATTTGCCGAGACAGTGGAAGTTAGCTACGATCCGCGACAAGCCGATTTGAAGTTATTGATCGAACTATTCTTCAAGACGATAGATCCGACAAGTATCAACCGGCAAGGCAACGATATCGGATCACAGTATCGTACCGGCATCTATTATACGAATACGGACGATCTACCGATCATCAAAGAGACCGTGGAGGCATTGGCCAAGAATTATTCCAAGCCCATCGTCGTAGAGATTCAGCCATTAAGTAATTTCTATCCGGCAGAAGACTATCATCAGGATTATTTAGACAAACACCCGGACGGTTATTGCCACATAAGCCCGGATCTATTCGATTTCGCCCGAAAGGCTAATAAGGGGAAAGCCTCGAACAAGCCTGTATCGCAAAAGAAATTCCAGAAACCGGATGATCAGACATTGCGCTCTAAACTCACCGCCGAGCAATATGCGGTAACACAGCAAAACGCTACGGAAAGAGCTTTCAAGAATGAATATTGGAATGAAAAGCGTGAAGGCATCTACGTAGATATCACGACCGGGGAACCTTTGTTCATCTCTACCGATAAGTTTGATTCGGGTTGCGGATGGCCTAGTTTCTCCAAGCCGATAGACAAGAGCTTGGTGATGGAAAAAACGGATCTCTCCCACGGGATGAAACGGATTGAGATACGCAGCAAAACAGGAGATGCACATCTAGGGCACGTTTTTAATGATGGCCCAGCCGACAAAGGTGGATTACGATACTGCATCAACAGCGCGTCATTAAGATTTATCCCTAAAGCAAAGATGGAAGAAGAGGGATATGCCGACTATCTCCCACTCCTATAAAAACAAATAAAAAAACATAGTTATGATTTGTTCAACTCATAACTATGTTTTGAAAATTTCATAACTATGATTTTTTAATAGTATCTTCGCCGTATAAAACAAGCGAAAGAAGCACTATGTATCACGAATTTACCCCCTGCGCAGCCTTAGTGCCCTTTATCGACAAGTTCTGGGTGTTCAAAGGCTTTACCGACATCGGGACACGTTTTAAGATCCTCGCGGACGGATGCACCGACTTTATCTTCTCAATCGGTAACATGACCGTCCCTACGGACGAGCATTCGATGATCATGCAACCTTATCGTTCCTATTTCGTTGGTCCTATGCGGGTTTATTCGGATCTGACTGCCACGACAAATACCCTGCACATGCTGGGGGTTCGTTTTCACCCCTGTGGGCTGGCAGCTTTCACGAATGAGCCTTTGGGACAGTTTGCCGATCTTCGCATCCAGTCTTCAGATATTAACCTTTTATTCGATAATGCCTTTGCCGAGATGCTTTGCGAACAGCCGGACGATTCCGTCCGTATCCGCATTATCGAAGGCTATCTTATACGCCTTCTCACCCAATCCATTCAAGTAGACAGGCAAATTATATACGCCACCTCATTTATAAAACAGTCTCGCGGACAGCTACCCGTACAAAACTTGATCGACAAGATTTGCATTTGCCAGCGGCATTTCCAACGTAAGTTCAAGGATACCACCGGATATACTCCCAAAGAATTCAGCCGGATCATAAAATTCCAATATGCCATAGAAGTACTGAGGAACGCTCCACACACGGACTTAAGCAGCATCGCCTTAGATTGCGGCTACTATGACCATTCCCACTTTATCAAAGAATTCAGGCGTTTAGCGGGAGACGTTCCCTCTTACTTCCTGACTTTACCAAATCCTACGGATGAACCGCTTACTTATATTTGATTAAAAATAAAATCGCAAGAATCTATCACATAAAAAGTCGTTTTTTTACAACCAGAAAGAATAGTCATTCCGTATGTTTGCACTATTGAACTTTTACAAATAAGAATCTTATGAATTACACTTTTGAACTAAAAGAACTACATGCTACACACATCGTGTATCTTCATCATCAAGGAGATATAAGCTTTATCCCAAGCTCTATCAGAAAGCTTATGCAATGGGCCGGGCCAAAAGGACTTATAACCGGTCCGGCAAATAAACTTATATCAGTTTACCAACACGAAGGAAAGGAGTTGAGTGTGGATATCGGTTTAACAGTGCCTCAAGAGGTAGAGGGAGAAAGTGAGATCTCAAAAGGATTATTATCCGGAGGACTTTACGCGATCGGGCATTTTGAGATAGGAACGGATGAAATACCCGCCGCATGGAGCTTGATGTACACGCTTACATCCAAACACCAATGCAAGCCTTGTGCGGGCAAATCATTCGAGATCTGTCAAAGCATCCCCCTCGATCAACATCCACAAGATAAATGTATGATCGATTTATGTATACCCGTCCAGATGATAGACCTCAAGCTAATCGAGGAAAAAGCAATTTCCATATTAACGGAATGTGATACCGCTATGCTCGCGTCTGTTACGGAAGAGGGTTATCCCCGTCCGGTTCCTATGGGAAAAATAAAAGCGGATGGTATTTCCCAAATATGGTTCTCTACAGGCACGTTCTCTGATAAGACGATACAATTCCAACTCAACCCGAAAGCCGGAGTTTGCTTTATGAAAGGAGGAGACAGTATCGTGTTAACAGGTAAGGTCGAGATCGTTTCCGATATGGAAATCAAGAAAGCCCTTTGGTCTGACTGGATGTTCGCCCATTTCCCTGGAGGAGTAATAGATCCGAGCTATTGTATATTGAAATTCACTTCCGAAGAAGCGACTTATTGGATCGATAATGAATTTGTAAAAGCAAGTATATAAGTTATCACATCATACTATCGCATCTAAAATATTAAAAATCTTGATTGCCGCTAATTATAGAAGACGGCAATCAAGATTAATTCATTTATTCACTTCAGAAACCTCTCTAGCTCTTATTATTCTACCGCCACATAAATCTGAGTCAATAAATCCTCCGGCTTCGTATTACGAGGATCATTCAAGTAGATCTCGCCGCTAGGCACTTCCCGTAAGGAAAGACCCATCTCGGGGAGATATTTGCCGTAAAGCGTATCATACACAGCCCCTAATTGCTGATAAGTTCCCTTATAAAGAGCGACCATAAAACGCCCTTCCAATACCTTTTTCGTACCAATCTCCCCTTTAGGGCAAACCGCAGGAGCGACTTCCATACAAATATCGGTACGCAGCTTATCCGGTGAGGTTACTTTCGGATCATCATGATACAAGCAGATCGGTGAAAAACTCAATGGCTGGATGTTTTGCTCCTTAGCAAATTGGAGCAAGCGCATCCAAGTTCCCGGATAATCGATTTCTTTATACCCTCCGTTTAAACGAATGTAGGCAACTTGTTTGCCGGGCAAGTCTTTCACCTCGACCTTCAATTCCATATCGGGCATTATTCTATTCGGTTCCATAATTACATAATCTTTATTGTTTCTATATTCATTTGGAGAAATACCATAGAACTGGCGAAAAACCTTAGACAAAGAAGAGGGTACGTCATATCCTACTTTATAAGCGATCTCCTTGACAGGTATTTCCGTGTAACGCAAAAGCCGAGCGGCCGTCTCAACCCGCATCCTAACGATAAACGTACCAACCGGTTCCCCTAAGAACTCCGCAAAGATCCGATGAAAATGCCAACGAGAGAATCCGGATATCTCCGCCAGCTTATTTAGATCGATATCCTCGCCTAAGTGACTATTTATGTATTCAACCAATACATTGATACGTTGTTGATACTCTGTCTTTGTCGTTGTCTTTATTCGCATGATTCTTAGGATTTCAAGGCAAAAGTAGAAGAATTATCCCGAACACACTTTTCCGATATTGCTAAAATGAACTATAAAGTAAAGATATCGTTTATTTAGCCCAAATCCGTTATCTTTACCATCTAAATTAAAATAGGAAACAATAACATGTTGAAAATAACAGCGCCTAGATTGGTAAAAAACTTACGGGAGGATGTGGACTGGATGGATTGTATATCCAGACAAGAGGATGATTTTACAGAATGCTCTTTCAATGGATTATGCGTCGAGGACGTATCTAAACAGAACCTATCCGTTAATTCCTGCTTATTCACCAATTGTGGTTTCATTGCTTGTAATTATCGTAAATCTCAGTTTAGCGATGTGGTATTTAAGAACTGTGACCTATCAAATATAAATTTATCCGGATGTGGCTTTTACCGGGTAGAGTTCATTGGGTGTAAACTTACCGGAACGAATTTCTCCGAATCAATCTTTAATCATACTACCATCCGGGATTGCAAAGGAGATTATGTAATCTTCTCCATGAGCAAACTCCGGAACGTTTCTTTTAATCAATGCTTTTTACGAGGGGGCGGATTGGACAATTGCCAATTTACGAACGTTGAATTCGAACATTGTAATTTAGTAGAGGCGGAGCTTCACCGGACCTCTTTGAAAGGGATCGATCTTACTTCCTCCGAGATCGCCGGTATACGTATTGGCTCGATTCCCGGAGGAGAGTTGAAAGGTGCTACCGTAACCTCCTTACAAGCACTGGACATCGCTAGAATGTTAGGCATTACGATCAAGGATTAAAACTCCGGATGGCGTTTTAACCACACAACCGCATAGGAACAGGTAGCCAAAGGGCGCAACCCCTGTTCCTTCGCGTATTTATAAGCTGTTTCAACAAGAGTCGCCGCAATCCCACGCCCTTCCAAGGGTTTTGGGACAATGGTATGGATAATGTCCAAGGCATCTCCTCTTAAACGATATTCCACATAGGCTGTCAAGCCGTCTTCTACTACCTCGAAACGATGTTTATCCGGATAGTGATTTACTGTATATTCCATTATTTATTCTTTTAAAGGTTCTATTTCCTTATTATTTGTATCAATCTCCTCCCGCTTATCCTTCTTTTTATCGAGACCGAAAAAGCGCTTTACCTTCGTGAAGAAACCTGCCACTTTCAAGGCCGCATCCTGTTCTTTTTTCGAGACTCCGACTGATTCCACCAAGGCTGGTCTTAGCATCTGCCATAGATAGTTAAACGTGGAATGATAGGGATCTCGCACAATTTCCATATCGACCTTACGCAATTTACTATCTTTTCGCTCCGGATGAGCCGGATTATTATCCCGTAGAACTAAGTTCGCCAATCTCGACAAGAAACCTTTTTGTGTGGTCTCTCCGTCTTTCTCTTTCAATAAAGCCACTTTCAATTTCCGGTACGGGAAGTCTAACCGTATCCGTCCTTTCCGGCTTGAGGCATCCATATGAAAGACCACATCCTGTGTCCAACCGCTCACTACTTCCGCCGGCGCCAGAGGTTTTACGATCTCATTCAAGGAAAGCAGGTCTAGGCTATCCAAACGGGCATCCAATAGAAAGCGGTCGTATAATGAATCTACCGGGAGTTGCCATGTAGCCGTAAAATGGCCCGATCCCATCAGGTTCCCGTCCGCATGCAATCTGATGAATTGCTCCGGATAGGAAACGATATTGGTCAAACCTGAAAATTGGCCATTCATATCGGTAAAATAAAGCTTACCGGGCTTATCACCTTTAACGGGTAATTCCTCATAAACCACGGAGAAATTGGCAACGGAAGCGGTATCTATCTTGAAACGGACCGGAGCCTTTTGTAAACCTTCATAAATCATCGGAACGATATGAGGCTCCACCGGGATCTTCCGGTTCTTTAAGTTTTGTAGTAAGACATCGTTTATCCAGAGTCCCCCCACACGTAATTCCTTGGTTGAGAAATATCCGGGAATATCCACGTCGTTCAATCTTACGTTCCCAACCTTCACGTCAAACCAATCTTGATGCTTAGGCTGTTTATAAGCGAATTCCATTTTAGAATAAGGCGAGACTAAATGTACGTGATCCAACCTCAAACCTAACTTTCTCAAATCCAGATTCCCGATCTTCAACCGGTAGAAGCCGTTATCCAACGGTATATCGATATCCTTCGTCTGTAGCTGAAGATCACCTAATTGAAACGTCTTCTTCTTCAAATCCACAAACACATTCTCCAAAGCCAATTGGATATCCTTTTGGCTCTCAGTCCGCAATATTGTCGTATCCGATCCCCAAGACATAGAAAAATCACCATCGGATAAATCAAATCGGTCAAACCCGATCTGATAGATGCTATTCTTGGGAATCCGGAATCCCGTCAAAGAAATCAATGGGGTTGAAAAACGTATCGAGTCCTTTTTAGCGGCCAGGGTCACATCCTGTAGACGGAAAGAGCCGTTTACGGTGGATAGCGAACCTTTTCTTATAGTCACACGCAGATCCTTTCCCGGTAAGTAGTTATCGAAATCCCGGAAACTAAGACCAAAATGATCATACTTGAAAAACAATTGCCCACTCCGGTTCGTTTGCTCATCCACCAAGAAATTCGTGGCAAAGAAATTGAGGCCGTTGAGTCGGTACCGAGTCGTATCATTTATCTCACGATCCTCCAATGTCACATTTGCGTTCCGAATCTGGATTTTACGGATGGAAAGATACCGAAGGAAAGGATTTAACAAACTTTCCACATCCACACGGCTATTTACAGATGTGCATTTCCCTTTATCCAGAGATTCAACGGAGGGCGTTTTATAATAAACCAAGCGAGGCGACCGAATCATCAGTAAATCCGCGCTAATACCTTTGTCGTACGCCAACCCGTCTATCCGGATCGTATCGATACTTCCCGACAAATAATCATTACGAGAGCGGACCGACAACGGACGCAGCCGCATGCTATCTATATGAAACGAGCCTAAGGCCGTATTCATCGCCAAACGCTTGATATCGAACCGATGATTACGAGCCCTCATGATCCCTTGTATATCATTCGCCTCAAACGCAATGGAACGAAAATAATTCAGTTCCTCGCCCGGAGCTACCAAGGAGTCGATCAGAAGACCTTCCGCATGGAAATTAAACTCAGGGATCGAGAAGTCCTCTATCTGCCCTTTCAAGGCTAAGGAATAGTGAAGTGCGGTTCGCTCTATTCGTATTTGATCCACGGATATACTATGTAGTACCGGAGAGATCACATCATATAACGATAAGGCTTGCACCAAAGAATCCGCATCGGCATTCGCCTGCTTCTTCTCCCGAGTCAAGTCATACACCTTAATATCCGAAGATTGTATCTCAAAATTACGGGCGGACAAATAGTTCAAGGCTTCTTCCCGTCTAAAGTGAATCCCTTGTATCTCTACGGTTTGTACCTTCCCTTCCAGATAATTCGTTGGTTTCCGATTGGTCTCCCCCCACAATAATTCTTGCGGAAGCAATTGGATTTTTTGGATATAGATAATGGAATCTTGGGTACTGAGGCATATACTATCCGTCTCCAACTTAAAATCATTATTTACCAACAAGGTTTGCGGCTGGTTCGTGACAAAATCGAAGTTATCGCAATACAACAGCTTCCCGCTCCGTGAAGAGGTAGAATCCAACATAAAACCATACGCATGGAAACTTACGTTATTCAACGTATAGATAATCGGCGAGACTTGGTTTTCCACATTATAAGAGATACTGGCATTTTCCAAGTTCAAGGTCTTTACGCTCAGGGCATCTATGTATGGAGAGATCACCTCGTACAAGGTCTTCGATTCGGCATGCTCTACCGTATCTGCCGCCAGTCCGGAAACTAACGGGTTTGATCCGGAAGAGCCGTATACACGAACCTCCGGCGAGCGGATCTCAAAGGTATTGAAATGGAGTTGCCGGTAATTCCAACGCCATACCAAATTAATTCCCTTAAAATCTATCACCTCAATCCGGGTACTTACATAGGTATCGGGCAAGCTATCCAAGGCGGCCCAATGTTCAAAGACCTTAGAGTCCGGCTCCAATGAAATACCCTCTAGCCTTAGCTCTCCCTTGAAGAAGCTAATAGAAAGCTTATCGAAAGAAAGGCGATAAAAACCATCCGTAGCATTCGCCGTACGCTCTATCAGTTCTCTTTTCAGGTACCGCTCCAAACGACCTGTCAGGAAAAGATTCAAAACTAGGAACAATACAGCCAGCGATAAAACAGTGATCACCGTATGTTTCAATATCTTCCTTATCCTAGAACTCATCCTTTCCTTGATTTTTGCGATATAAACTTCTTTTTATAAAAACAAAATAGACCCGTTTATGTTGCCTTTCATCTAATAAAAAAGCCCCGGAGTCTATTAACCCCGAGGCTTACGATCTATCGATTGTTACTTCATTTTACAAAAGGAGCCTTGATCAAATAGTCGGCGCAATCCTTCACACCCGCAAATTGAGTACGTCCGTCTGGCATCTGCTCCAACTCTACGAAATAGTCTTTGATTCCGTTCGCATACATTTGCTTGAATATCATCTCAAAGTTCATCATACCACTTTGGCCGAATACGGCACGATCCTTGATATGTAATACCTTGATACGATCCGGATGTTTCTGCATATACTCGACAGGATCGTTTTGTCCCATGACAGTCCAATAAACATCCATCTCGAAGTAAACCTTGCTCGGGTCCGTGTCTTTCAGCATCAAGTCATAAATCTGGTCTCCAACTTTCATGAAAGCGGCGAAAGGATTTCCTTTCACCTTCTCCTGTTGCTCTTTCGTCGCGACCCGATTGAACTCCATATTATGATTATGATAGCCAAAACCAGTGGCGATACCCTCCGCCTTGATAACATCCGAGGCCTGGTTGAAAATATCGCAAACAAGTTTAGCCTCATCGTGCGTAGTAATCGTCGGCATCATCGGCTGGATCAAATATTTACAGCCTAGTTTCGCATGATCGGCAGCCGTAGCTTTCCAATACTCCATGATCTTTGGGGTAACCTCCTTCGAGTATTTGAAAATCATAGCCTTAAAAGGGTCAGAGATAGATGCGTCTACCGGATTCACGTGCGAGCTAATGATCTTCAAGCCTGCGTCTTCCGCCATTTTCTTGAAGTCCATCATAGGAACACCTCCGATAGCGCCTTTACCATAACCCGCCAACTCCAGCTTGGAGTATCCCATATCCTTCACCTTCCGAAGATTAGCGGCCACGTCACCTTTATATAATTCTTGGGATAAAGAATATATCTGCAAGCCAATCTCTTTGCTGGCATGGACCTCATCCACAACTCCCAACGCAGCGTTCTCCGCATTTACGGAACCGGCTTTACCAGCCAGCAATCCACCAGCGGCAAAGAGAGAGATATTTTTTAAGAAATCCCGTCTGTTACTCATAACATCATTCTATTTAAATAGGCTTATTTACAGAAATAAGGCAATGAATACGGGTTGCGATATTGATACCAGTACAAACGGTGGGAAGCCGCCTCCTTATCATTACCGAAGCTTAATGTAGCCGGGTTCCATTTAACCGGACGGCCTAGCTCACGGGCAATATTCTGTAAACAGCAAAGCGTATTCGTACTGCAACCTACCTCAACCGGAGCGATCGGGTTCTCACGTGAACGAACGCAGTCGATGAAGTTCTGCATATGCGGAGCGCTAGTCTCATAATTGCCAGCATCGTTACCCTTCTTTTTACTGTCTTTCAGCTTCTTCATATATTCCTCATACATCTTCTTACGCTCTTCCGGAGTCATCATTCTCGGGCGCTTCTCGATCAAGTTCTTCAGGTCGGAGGGGATCTTAGACTGATCAGAGCAGTTGATGTAGCCACGAGCTACCTCGATCCAACCGTTATCTCCGACAAACTTAATACCCTGCGCATCCGGATTATCCTCCAAATAAGGTTGTTCAGTCATTACGATACCATTCGCATAGCGCATAGTTGAATATTGTGTGCCATTGTATCCCTTGGGCGTAAACTCAACCGGACCAGAACCATCCATACCGATAGCAGCTTGGGCGATATCAAACATATGAGCACCCCAGTCAGCAGTATAGCCATTACCGGTCTCTTGATACCAACGCCATGCACCCCATAGTTTCTCGTTCTCTTCCGGATCCAGAGAAATAGGAGGACATAAATCGGGATGATAATGGATCTTCGGATCGTTCAACGGACCCATCCACTGATTGAAGTTCAAATTAGCGGGAACCGGCATTTCCGGCAAGCTCAGCGGCGTAGGAGGCTCACCTACACGTGCATATATTTTCTCTATATGACCGATGGCTCCATTCTGAACCATATCGATCGCAGCTTGGAACTCTTTGCTGGAACGTTGCTGGCTACCTACTTGAAGCACACGTTTGTTATTACGTACAGCCTTCACCATAGCCAAGCCTTCGGAGATCGTATAAGCCAACGGTTTCTGGCAATATACGTCTTTTCCGGATTGACAAGAATGGATGGTAGCCAAAGCATGCCAATGGTCCGGGGTAGCGACCTCGATAGCGTCGATATCCTTACGCTCCAGCAAATCCTCGTAAAACTCATATTGATCACAACGTTGGTTCATTCCCTTTGAAGCTTGCCATTCAGCGACACGTCTTCTGAAACGCTCTGTTTTCATCGTGTCCACGTCACAACATGCGGCAACCTGTACGCCCGGACATGCGGCAAATCCTTTAAAGTCTGATAATGCTTGCTGACCTAGGCCGATAAAACCTAAAACGACTCGATCGCTCGGAGCGATACGAACGCCATTCATGGCCCAACTGGGAAGAATTGTTAAACTAGCCAATCCTAGTGCGGAAAGACCCAAAAACTCTCTACGGCTTACGCCCTTCTTAGTGTTTTCTTTCATGGTAATTTTGTTAATAATATAAGATAAAATGTAACTTGGTCTGAGAATTATCGCCCCAAAGTTATAAAAAATAATTTATTTCCATAATAATCTTTTAATAAAAAAGGCTATCCTTGTCCGGGATAGCCTTATTTTGATTCATATCAATTCCTAAAACGCATATCCGAAGCCTACGTTCAGATAGATCGGATACATCCCGAAGGTAATCGTATCGAAATCCTTTTGGAAGATATCGTTCAATCCCCATGTCAAGTCAGCGTATACGATAAGGTGCTTAAACGCTTTCCATTCTGTACCGATCTGCGCTCCCCACTGAAACTTTCTTAAGTTATCCGAGAAATCATAGGAAGCACGGTTGTCACCAGAAAACTCCACCTTCGTACCGGTAGGATTGATCTCACGCAGATATCCGTCGTATACGTAGCCGGAGAAGTTCCGGTTTGTAGCGAACGAGACAAATGGTCCCGCCGAGAAACTCACCCGGTTATTCAATTGGTAAAGAGCCACGACCGGTATCGAGAAATAAGTGTTCTCCACTTTCGTCTGCACGCCGCCGGTCCAGTTTCCTTTCAGCTTCTCGCCACCGGAGCCAATGATCTCCATGCTGTAATTCTTAACCGTCGCTTTTGTCTCCATACCTTTATTCTCCAGACGGAGACCGATCATCATACCCCATTCCTTGCTCTCGCCGAACCATTTCTTGATATCGCCCTCTATGGAGACACAAAGCGTAGGGCGATAACTATCTATCGCACGAATCTCACGAGGCAATGGCACCGGAGCGGTTCCGCCGATATTGATACCGGCCTTTACCGTATATTCCAATCCCCTTAGGGAAGACCAGATTATTCCTTGGTTTCTTTCCTGTTGCGCCTTCAACGTAATGACACCCGACAAGCACAGTATACCTATTAATACTATATATCTTTTCATATCCTCTGTTTTTTTAGTTCTCACCGGACTGGATTATCTCAACCTCATCGATCCAAAGCGTGCTACCTTCCGCTCCCTCGAAGACATCACCTTTCAAACTCGAAGAGAAGACTATGGATAACTGATAACCACCTTTCGCCAGCTTATCCTTATCGATCACCTTACCGGGCTTAGCCACGAACGGGATATAGAAACGCATCCACTCATCCGTCTCTTTCTGATCGCTGATCCGGGCAACGGATATCAGGTTCGGGCTTGTCAGCCCGTTGAAACCATCCAAATATTTCACATTCTCATCCGTCTCATAGAAGATGGCGTAGATATCACATTGGTCTTTCTTACCTTTTACCTCCTCGCCATTCACTTTATACGACTCACCCGCTTTATATTTATAATAACCACTCAAGTAAGTCGGCACATGATCGAAAGGACGTCCCAATCTCGTGCCTTTCCTTGCGTCCGGAATAGCGTTCAGCAAATCAAACGTACCGATGAAAAGGTTTCCGGCGGCGATAGGCATACCGAATCCGCTACCGAAACTACCCGTGCTGCGGGTCACCAACTTAGCGCATTTACCGACATATCCGTTATCGTCTTGCATGGTTGGGAAGTCTAAAGGCTCCAATTTATTATTGGTCAAGGCAAATCCGGCATTCCCGCTCGCCCAAGTCACGGAATCTCCATTCGATGTAAAGTCATAGAATATCTGGTAACGTCCATTCTTCGGCTCCATCGTTATATGCTCGAAATGATATTCCGTGCTTACGCCGGAGACGATACAACGCACCGTATAAGTCTTTGTCCAGTGACCATCCTCGGAAGTTACCGTATAGGTTCTCGGCGTCGTAAAATCAAAAGCGGAACCACTAGCCGGAGTGATAGTAGCGCCGGGAGTCAAGGTGAATACCGGGGCTAGGTTTGTAATATCGGCGTCACTTTTCACGGTCAGTGTCACGGATTCGTTGTCGATCTCCGGCTCGGCTTTCAATATATCGCCATCCACCGTACACGACAAGATATCCGCTTCCGCATTGGGCGCCTCCTCCCGGATACATGAAACAGAGATCATCACCATAAAAAAACAGAAAAGCAAATTTCGCAAAGTCATACTCTATACATTATATTATATACAACACATCGCCCTTTTAGGGTGAACATAATGCACAAAGTTAAACTATATTCTCCAATATCGCATCCCTATATCTTTTAATAACTTTTTTTACAAAGACGCAATGGTACATATCCTTACAATACCAACCTTACCGGACAGATATACTTCAAGTACCACAGGATATATACTTCAAGTGCCATAGGATATATACTTCATCGACTAAGTAAGTAGTTAAAAAGCTATTATCATTTGCGATTGTAAAGGATTTCGCTTAATATTGCAAATACTTTAAATCAATAGTAATACCATGACAACTCGAAGAGATTTTCTCCGGCAGACCGCTTTGCTCGGTGCCGGACTTACCATCAGTCCTTTTTTCATTAAAGCCGGGAGCGCTGGTGTGGGCGCAAACGATAAGATAGGCGTCGGGCTTATCGGATGTAACGGCATGGGATTCGAAGACCTGAAAGCGTTCCTTCGTAATCCGGAAGTAGAGTGTATCGCCTTGTCGGATATTGACGAGAACGTATTGAATAATCGGGCGGCAGAGACCGAGAAGATCACCGGGAAGAAAGTAAAGCATTTATATAAAGACTGGCGTAAATTGATAGACAATAAGGATATCGATCTCGTAATCGTAGGTACTCCCGATCATTGGCACTGCCTGCAAATGGTATCCGCTTGCCAAGCCGGGAAGGATGTGTATTGTGAGAAACCGCTGGGAAATAGTATCGAGGAATGTAACATCATGGTACGGGCGGCGCAGAAATACAACCGGGTCGTGCAGGTAGGCCAATGGCAACGTAGCGATCCGCATTGGCAGGACGCCATGCAATTCGTACATAGCGGACAGCTGGGTAAGATACGCACCGTACGTGTATTCTCTTATCAAGGTTGGTGCCCCTCTATCCCCGTCAAGCCGGACGAGGCGGTGCCCGCCGGAGTGGACTATGATATGTGGCTGGGGCCGGCCCCGAAACGTCCGTTCAATCGGAACCGTTTTCATTTCACATTCCGTTGGTTCTGGGATTATGCGGGAGGTTTGATGACGGACTGGGGCGTACATTTACTGGATTACGCATTGTATGGCATGAACGTCACCGCACCGGAGTCTATCATGGCTTCCGGAGGTAAATTTGGTTATCCGGATGACGCTTGCGAGACCCCGGACTTATTGCAAACCATTTATACATTCAAGGACTTCACCGTTATGTGGGATCATGCGATCGGCATTGACGACGGGGCCTACGGACGGAATCATGGCCTAGGATTCGTTGGCGAGAACGGTACCTTGGTGATCGATCGTGGCGGCTGGGAGGTTATTCCGGAAAAGGTAAACGGACAGGCCCGCATGGAGGCTGTTCCCTTGAAGAAGTCATACGGAGAGGGTGGCTTGAATTTGCATGCGAAGAATCATCTGGAATGTATCAAGAGTCGGAATCGTAATTGCAACGCAAGTGTAGAGATCGGGGCGCATATCGCCAAGTTCTCCCAATTAGGGAATATAGCCTATCGCACGGGTAAGAAATTATCGTGGGATGGAAAGAGTTTCCATGATACGGAGGCGGATAAACTATTGTGCAAGGAATACAGGGCACCGTGGGAATTACCGAAAATATAAGGATCTAGTTGTAGGGACGGGGCACGCCCCGTCTCTACAACTGGGTATTTATTGATGTTCGGGGCGTAACAGGTCGTTCACCGTCTTCACGGGGTTGAATGTCTCGATAGGAACTTCTACGAATACCGTGTTCCAGTCGCTCATGGCACCGTTCCACAAGCCCGGCAATTCCAGCGCTTTCAATTCGCGGCCATCCTTGCTCTTATAAGAGATGAAGCCCGTATTCTTATCCACGTAATCCGGCAAGTTGTATTTCTCTCCCTTGTGATTCTTAACGGCGCAAACCAAATCCACGGGATTAAAGTGAGTACCCTTCTCAAACATCGCCTTCTTAGCCGGATCGCTCATATCGATCTGGGAGCTTTCAAGCACCTGCAAGGAAACCGTACCGTCCGGATTCACCGCAAGGAACGGACCGCCACCCGGCTCGCCCACATTCTTCACCATACCGCATACACGCAACGGGCGAAGCAGTTTGCTCTTGATATACAGGATTAACTCGGCGTCTTCCAGTAATTTCGTATCCGGGTTCTTGATACATAGGTCGTCTTGCAAGAAATGAATCATCTCCTCTACCTCGGCATGGGTATATTTGCCGGTCTCGATCTGTTCCAGATATCTGAAGGCTTTCTCCTGCAATGTTACCAAGACACCGGCGATCACCTTCTTGTAGATAACCGTAGAGCATTTGAAGCTATCCGGAACCACGTTATCTATATTCTTGATAAATACCACGTCGGCATCCACATCGTTCAAATTCTCGATCAAGGCTCCATGCCCACCCGGACGGAACAATAACTTATCATTCTTATCGCGGAACGGCGTGTTATCCATAGCGGCCGCTACCGTATCAGTACTCGGTTTCTGGATACTGAAAGAGACATCGTATTTCACAGAAAACTTCTCCTCGTACTCGCCAGATTTATCGGCAACCAATTGCTCGAATAAAGCCTGATGCTCCGGAGATACCGTGAAATGGATATTCACCTCGCCGGCGTTATTCTTGGCGTACATGGCGCCTTCGGCCAAATGTTCTTCCATCGCCGTACGAACCGTATCGGCATATTTATGGAAAAGCAACAAGCCTTTCGGTAGCTGTCCGTAATTCAAGCCTTTCGGCTCCAATAAATTGGATACCACCTCCTTGTACTCGCCCAAGGCTACCAACGCAGGAATATCTTTCCCTGTATTCTCCACGCACTTCTTGTCCAAAGCCTTATAGAAAGCGAATTTCTCGATCTCGCTAAAGAATTTCTTCTCGAAAGCGTTCATCGGTTCCTTATAATCCGCAGAAAGGAACTCGTACAGATTCTTAAACATACGGCTAGCAGCGCCGGAGGCAGGTACGAATTTTACGATTTTCTTGTTTTTAGCCAGATAAGCGTCCCAAGCATCCATATAAGAAGCCTGTTCCTCTTTAGATATTACCATAATACCTTTTTCTACCGAAGCGGAGGCCGCTATCTCAAGGAAAGGGAAACCTTTTACGAAGCAAGCGAGTTGCTCTTCAATCTGTTTTTCGCTGATTCCTTTGGCTTTCAGCTGTTCTAAATCGTTTGCGTTTAACATAGTATAGTATTTAATGTGAATAATCTCATCAGTAACACCACAGGGCACTTATGCGCTATGTGTATCGCAAATGTATAAAATAACCGCAAGATACATGTTGAAATTCCATAGAAAAAAGTATTTTTACAGCATGTTTTGCGGTTTGTCCTCAACCGGGCAATAAAAATGATATAACTATGGATACAATTGGATTCTTTACGTCTGAGGAAAAGAAGCTGTTCTTCTCCAAATACAGGCTCCTGTTACGAAACCTTTACTCTTTCCTCGAGAGGGAAGATATCCGAAAGATGAAGGAGCTGATGAAGCGGGTTGTCGCCCTCGATTGCTACGGCAGGGATAAGAATGGTATCAACGGTTTATTGCGAAATATTGACACGGCCTTGATCGCCACCTTGGAGATTGGCTTGAAACGCACCTCGGTCATCGCCCTCCTATTATACCGCCCGGTATTGAAGAAAGCGATCACGATAGAGGAAGTGGAGCAGAAATTCGGAGCGGACGTGACCTTGATCATCCGTCGCCTCTTGAAGACCTCCGACCTGTATGCCCGGAACACCGCCGTCAACTCGGAGAATTTCCATCATTTGCTTTTCTCGTTTGCCGAGGACGTACGTGTGATCTTGCTTATGATCGCCGACCGCCTCTGCCTCATGCGTATGGGAAAACAGATGCAAGAGGATGATCGTATCCGGCTGGCTACCGAGGCCTCTTATTTGTACGCTCCCCTCGCCCACCGGTTGGGCTTATATACGATCAAGAGCGAGCTGGAAGACCTTTCCCTGAAATACACGGACAGGAAACAGTATGACTTCATCAAACGGAAACTGAATGAGACGAAACGTTCCCGTGACGCTTATATCGCCGAGTTCATCGCCCCGATCAAGCGGAAGCTGGCAGCGGCAGGATTCAAGTTCGATATCAAGGGGCGTACCAAATCCATACATTCCATTAATAACAAGCTGAAAAAGCAGCAGGTGGAATTCGAGGGTATCTACGATCTTTTCGCTATCCGGATCGTATTGGATACGCCGCTGGAGAAGGAACGCTCGGAATGCTGGCAAGTCTACTCCATCGTCACCGATATGTACCAGCCCAACCCGAAGCGTATGAAGGACTGGATCTCTATCCCGAAGAGCAACGGTTACGAGAGCTTGCACATCACGGTGATGGGCCCGCAAAATAAATGGGTAGAGGTGCAGATCCGTACGAGGCGGATGGATGAGATCGCCGAGCGAGGCCTAGCGGCGCATTGGAAATACAAGGGCGTGAAAGCGGAGAGCGGGCTAGACGAGTTCTTGAATACCGTACGTGCCGCCTTGGAGGCCAAGGAGAATAATCCGCTCGACTTGATGCAGGATTTCAAGATGGATCTATATAAGGATGAGATCTACGTCTTCACGCCTACCGGCGAGCTTATCAAGCTGGCCAAGGGAGCGACGGTCCTCGATTTCGCCTTTGCCATCCACACGAAGCTGGGAAGCAAATGCGTGTCGGCGAAAGTGAACGGGAAGAACGTTCCGATCAAATACACCTTGAACAACGGCGATAGCGTATCCGTCATCACGTCACCCGCCCAAAGCCCGAAGCGGGATTGGCTGAACTTCGTCGTCACCTCGAAGGCCCGTGTGAAGATCAAGCAGGCCTTGAAGGAGGAGACCGTGAAGGCCGTGGAATTCGCCAAGGAAATGTTGCAGCGCCGCTTCAAGAACCGGAAGATCGACATGGACGAGCCGACCATGATGCGCTATATCAAGAAGAAAGGATTCAAGACCGTCACGGACTTCTATATCGAGATCGCCGAAGAACGCCTCGATCCCAACCAAGTAATCGACGAATATCTGGAGGCTTTCCGCAAGGAGACGGAGACGAACGAGCGTACCGAGGTGCGTAGCGCCGAGGAATTCGTGACGATGACTCCGGTGGAGGAGATATCGACGAACAAGGATGTCTTGGTGATCGACAAGAACCTGACGGGTATCGAATATAAACTCGCCAAATGCTGCAACCCGATTTATGGCGACGAGGTTTTCGGTTTCGTCTCCACGCAAGGTATCAAGATACACCGCATGGATTGCCCGAACGCCCAAGAGATGTTCAGCCGCTTCGGTTACCGGATCATCCGCGCGAAATGGAGTGGCAAGGGAGACAATGGCTATACGGTTACGCTGCGGGTGATCGGACGGGACGATATAGCGATCGTCACCAACATCACCTCCGTGATCGGAAAAGAATCGAACGTCACGCTTCGCTCCTTAAACATCAACTCGGTAGACGGATTATTCCAAGGTAACTTTACCGTATTGGTAAGAGATACGACCGCATTAAACTTGCTGACGAAAAAGATCAAGGCGGTAAACGGCGTGAAAGCGGTAGAGCGATTAAATTCTTAGACAGTGTACTGTGCACGAAGTACCGTAGTACTCTGTACGAAGTACTACAGTCCCCTCTAGGAAGTACCGCAGTACTTCGTACAGGGGACTGGGCCAACTGTAAGACTGGGCCTTGTGACTATACCCGGATCACAGAATCGGCTTCAGCCCCATCTTCTCCGCACGTTGTATAAGGAATTGACGGGCCGCCTCATACTCGTTCGGGATCACGCCGTCGAGGATGGCGTTCTTGATCGCCTCTTTCAGCACGCCGACAGGCTTGGAGGGAGCCAAGCCAAACGTCTCCATGATCTCCTCGCCGGATACCGGGGGCTGGAAGTTGCGGACACGGTCTTTTTCCTCTATATCGGCCAGCTTCTCGCGCACCTTACGGAAGTTGTTCAAGAAACGGCGAACCTTCTCCGGGTTCTTGCTCGTGATATCGGCCTCACAGAGTTTCATCAAATCGTCGATATCATCTCCCGCGTCAAACAGCAGACGGCGGATCGCCGAATCCGTCACCTCATCGTCCGACAAGGCGATCGGACGCATATGCAGGCTTACCATCTTCTGCACGTACTTCATCTTCTCGTTCATCGGGAGTTTCATCTTCCTAAAAATACCGGGGATCATCCGCTCGCCGATAAAATTATGATTATGGAACGTCCATCCCAAGCGAGGGTCGAAACGCTTCGTGGCAGGCTTGGCGATATCGTGGAAGAGGGCGCTCCAACGCAGCCATAGATTATCAGAAGTCTTGCTCAAACGATCCAGCACCATCAAGGTATGGGCGAAATTATCCTTATGCCCGATCCCCTCCTTGGTCTCCACGCCCTTCAAGGCGCAAAGCTCGGGGAAAATCAATGGCAACAGTCCGCATTTATCCAGCAAGTCGAAACCGATAGAGGGCTTTGGCGAGAGGACGATCTTGTTCAACTCATCCACGATACGCTCCTTGGAGATGATGGAGATACGCTCCCGGTTACGGATGATGGCGTCGAAGGTATCGGGATCGATAAAGAAACCTAATTGAGTGGCGAAACGAACCGCACGCATCATCCGGAGCGGATCATCGCTGAAAGTAACATCCGGGTCTAAAGGCGTACGGATCGTAAGCTCGTCCATATCCTCCAACCCGCCGAAAGGATCGACCAATTCTCCGTAACGCTCCTTATTCAGGCAAAGGGCTAAGGCGTTGATCGTGAAATCGCGGCGGTTCTGGTCATCCTCCAAAGTGCCGTCTTCCACGACTGGCTTACGGCTGTCATGGCTGTAGGATTCTTTCCTTGCCCCCACGAATTCCAGCTCCAGATCGCCGGCTTTCACCTGCGCCGTCCCGAAATTCTTGAAGACGGAAAGATAAGCGCCACGCCCGATCTTCTTGGCCACTCGTTTGGCCAACTCGATACCGCTGCCAACCGCTACCACGTCTATATCCTTGGATGGGCGGTTCAAGAAAATATCCCGCACATATCCGCCTATTACATATACCTCAACACCTAGCTCTTCCGCCGCCTCCGATATCAAATGGAAAGGCTTCGCGGATATATGATTTACTATCTCTTCCTCGTTTATATACATATTTATGTATTCCAAATCCAATAAAGAGCGCAAAGATAATCAAATTTCATGTACTTTTGCGGTATCAAATACATTGAACGAGAAAGATATGAAAAAGTTAGCGATCTGTATAACGCTCATTGCCGCCATTTTAACGGGCTGTAACGGAGACGAGAAAGCGGCTCAGGCCCGTTTGGACAAGGCCCGGGCCATGTACGAGAATAACGAGTTTTTCGGGGCGAAGAACGAGATAGACAGTATCCGGGCACTCTATCCCAAGGAAGTAAAGGTACTGAAGCAGGGATTAACGCTTATGCGCCAAGTAGAAGTAAAGGAGGCGGAGCGCAATATCGCTTTCTGCGACAGCTTACTCCCGATCAAGCTGGAGGAAGTAGAGGGATTGAAGAAAGGCTTCGCTTTCGAGAAGGATTCCGTTTACGAGGAAATCGGCAATTATATCTGGAAACAGCAGACGATCGAGCGCAACGTGCAACGTTGTTACGTACGTTGCGGCGTAAACGAGGAGGGCGAGATGTATCTGGCCAGCGTATATTACGGCGGACGCCCCATCGAGCATACGGGAATCAAGCTGAGCCTGAAAGACGGCCAATTCGCCGAGACCGCTTCCATCCCGTACGACGGCGGACTGAATTACCGCTTCAAGGATATGGGAAGCACCACGGAGGTAGTGACCTACAAGGGGGAGCACTGCGTCGATGCCGTCAAGTTCATCTACGATAACGAGAAAGAGCGGATCAAGGTGGAATACACGGGAGGCAAGCCTTACATTATATATATGGCGGACGCCGACAAGAAAGCGATCGTCAACACCTTCAACCTCGCCACCGTATTAAGCGATATCAAGAGCATGAACACCTTGAAAGAGAAATCAGAGAAGAAGATCGCTTATCTAAAGAATAAACTGGAGGAGTAGAATCCCTCCATACAAATGGCCTACCTATAAACAAAGCACCGGGACCCCTACCATACAGTAGGAATCCCGGCGTTAGTATACAGACTGATATCCACTATCAGTTATTCATCATTTAACGACGACCTTCTGGGCGGTCTCGCCATCAACGGAAACTACCACGATACCTTTCGATGCCGGCATCACGAAGTTATCTGAAGAAGCGATAGCGGAAGCGGTGGTCTGACCTAAGATGTTAGACAATGTAACCGTCTTGCCTGCCGCGTTCAAGACCGTAACGCTAGCCTCGCCAGCAATTACCGTGAAGCTGGCAACCTCTTCCAATTGTTCGTTGGAAACCGGAGTCGGAGCATTCTCGATCGTGAATGGAACGCCAACATTAGACATTACCACAACATTGTTTACCACACCTACATAAGGAGTCTTCAACTCGCCTGCGGCCACGGTGCGATTCAGCTCTTTCTGGTTCTCCAATAAGTAACCACCATCCTGAGTTGTCTTGAAGGCGAACAAAGCGTTGTTATCCAAAGACGGAACGATATTCGCTTTATCGCTGAAGCCTACACGGTAGTAAGTGGCGCCATTGCTAACGAATGTCTCGTTAGAATCCCGCAAGGATACCATATAGTAGCGAGGAGAAACAGCTTTGGTAGTTGTCTCCGGCGTATAGATCGATGTCGTGATGAAATACAACGGTTTACCAGCGATCACGGTATCGGCTTCTTGAACCCACAAAGAGAAATTGTCAGTCTCATAAGTTGACTTCAAGATATCTTGGCCTTCGTTCTTCACTTCGGCGAAGAAATTCAGCGGATTCATCGTCAAGAACTTACCATTCGTACCGAAACGCTTGTGAGAATTGTCGATAGAAGCGTACTCCGGAGCCTCTACAGCGACAAAGTCGAAGTAGTTAACCTTATCGGAAAGGATCAGGTTCGCCGTATTCACGTTCATAAAGACATATTGAGTGGTCGCACCTACCCTTGTAGCCATCTGGTATTTGCCACCGGTCGTAGCCGTATTGAATACGAATTCCAACGGAGCGGTATAATCAGATAATTTCAACGGTCCACCATTCTCGCTGGCAACCAAATCATTGCTGAAACGTTCTTTCAACATATAAGTCGCATGATACAAGGTATCACCTAAAGCACGGGCACCTAAACCATCCGTTACATTCTGTACGGAATCTTGGCTAACCACGATACGAAGAGCGGCTGCGTTCGCTGCGTCACCGGATTTAATCATCAATACGGAATCAGAAGTAAACGCATACAGATCGTCTACACCCGGAGTACCGGAGATCAAGTTCAATACATAGCCATTATCGGCGAGTTCCTCCGCAGAGAAGTGACGAGTACCCAAGAACTTATCCTTTAAATCCACATTCGCTTGATATTCCACCGTAATAGAATCGGTGCTACCCCCAAATGTATAGGTATTGGCCATACCTTGAACGGCGAAGATCTCCTCGTTAGAAATAATAGTCGTATTCGTATTACGGTCTACAACCGAATACATTCCGTTGTTTTCCTTGATATACCATTGTCCCTTCGGTTGATAAATAGAAGGTTTAAAACCTGCCGCGGTTACCAACTTATCGGAAGCGGCACTCTTATCGTAAGCGACAGCGTATTGTCCGCCCTTATCGCCCTTGCTTGCGCTCTTCAAGAAGTATACGCCTGTACCTGTAGCGATCGTAGAAGGAGTTCCCTTCGTTACGGTAATAACAGGAGCGGCTCCTTGAGCAGGTTGAGTAGAGCCGGACTGCAAGTCAGATACGGTCAAGGCTTTCGTCTCGATTACGCTGGCATATACGACACGTACGTTCGGAACGGAGGTCATCGGACTTGCGTTCACGGTCGGAGCGGCAGCGGCATACATAGCCAAAGCATCGTTCTTCAAGTTGATCGTGAAATAGAATTTCTGGAAATCAGCGTTACCCAGTGTATGCAAGCCACTAGCGTCATAGGTGGAGTCAGCCGTAAACTTAGCCCCATATACACCGGTAGCACCGGCTATCACATTCTTCAATGTATCGACACCTAAGTATTTTGCTTTACCATCACTAAATACTTGGTCACCTTGGATTTGCAAGGTCACATATTTAGCGTTCGCAATAGCGCCTGTAGCGGGAGCCGCCGTATTCTTCGCTATCAAGTTCTTACCCTCGAAGATATTTCCTTGATAATTTCCTCCAAACGTCAATTGAAAGACTTGGAAACCATCCCCTAGCTCACTTGCGCTCAAATACATAGCGTCGCTAGGAGCCTCTACGGTAAATTTCGTAGAAGAGGCAGAAGAACCTAAGCTCAAGTCTGTCCCAGCTACATCCAACGCCAAGATTTGATTGTTTCCGTAATAAGCCTGAATAGCGCTACCACCGGCAGCGTCAGAGAATGTCCACTGATTCACGCCCGATGTGATAACAGGCTTTGCCGTAGATGAAGCCGCAAACGACAAAACGGCCTGTGTCTTCTTGTTCTTGAATTGATACACAGGACCAGCAGGAGTCGTGCCCGCATTCGTGATTTGCCACAAGGCAGAATCAATAGCGGCTTTGGTAGCGTCTGACGCCAAAGTTTTAACAATTACTGAGTCGGCTTTCTCACCACTTAAAGACAAAACGGAAGAACCTGTCTTTAAATAATAATAGTTACCGGCTTTCCACTGAGCCTCCGGAACGGTCGTACTCGACTGAGCATTAGCCGAGAATACGCCCGCAACCATCAGGGCCGCAGCAATAAGAGTACATTTTTTGTCCATAATCAAATAGATTTTATTTATTAATCACAGTCTAAACAGGGGTTGTTTAGAAAAGGTTTTGAGGGCGTATGAGATTAACAATCGATTTAGCGTCTTATAACAAAAATCGTCCTATTCTCACGAACAGGACGACTATACTACTAAAAATGTAAACAGTGTATTTATATAGTAATATCATGAAACTATATATTTTGGAGAAAAACCGCTCCACCTTCACAGGCAAAACGGCTGGAAATCTAATCTACTCAATAAATATCTTCACAGGCTTACTCGAAATAAGCATGTTCTTTTACGACATGACCTCTGTCATCGAAATAAACCTTATATATCTTACCATTTCTGGAAAGTAATACTACCTTATACTTCACAAACGTGCTATTGTTTGACACCTCAACTGATTTCACCATACATCCCTCATAGGAAGTATTTACCGCATCACGCAATACTTGGGGCATATCAGTTACCTCGATCGGATAAAATTTATCCTGTGCCACTGTTTCCTTAGCGCTACCGGCCATCCCGGCTTGCGCTTCTACATCAGGGGCAATAAATAAGCCACATAAAGCGACAATAACCCCGTAAACAATCTTTTTCATTCCTTAAAAACCTAAATACCTAAACCTTTTTTCTCTTACATCATAAATTCGCAGTATAGGGTGCAATCTCCGTGCCAAAACTCACCCTAAAAAACGACAAGAGAATAACAAGTTGTAAATCCGACAATTAACCAAAAGCGAAGAATCAATCATTCGGTTGCCAAAGTGTGGAACAAACCGTGGAATGTGGAAAATTTCCCCACGAGAGTGTGGAATCTCTACACACTACTATAAAAAACGAGGCCCACCCTTAATCTATATAAGGATGAGCCTTAAATCATTCTACTTAAATATAATCAAATAAAAATACTAAAGTAATAAAATAAAGTTCCGTAATATCGTATACACTCTGTGTCTAATCTCTAATTTGCGATTCACAAAGATAAATCTTTTTGTTCAACCATCTATAAAATAACCGCACATCTAACGAAACTCAAAGATTTTTGAACAAAGAGATTCCTTTTAAGGACAAGTCATAGATTATCACGAACTTCAATCCTTCGCTTGGTGTACGGTAAGTTGCGGGAATGGGAAACCGATACCTACCTCATTGAAGGTCGCGTAGATATTCTTGTTAATATCGAAATACACGCCCCAATAGTCGGAACTGTTTACCCAAACACGTACCACCACGTTTACGCTGCTGTCCGCCAAGGCTGTCAAGGCGATAAACGGAGCGGCCGGCTCGGACAAGATGCGGGAATCCTTCGCCAATACAGACTCTATCACTTGCTTTACTTTCTCATAATCGCTGCCGTATTCCACGCCAAAAGTCCAGTCTACACGGCGAGTCGTCTGGTTACTGAAATTAGTCACAACGCCACTGCTCAAAGAGCCGTTCGGTATATAAATGACCTTATTATCAACCGTACCTAATACGGTATGGAACATCTGGACCTCTTTCACGGTACCGCCAACGCCCTGCGCCTCAATATAATCACCCACCTTATAAGGCTTGAAAAGAAGGATGATCAATCCACCGGCAAAGTTTGACAGGTTACCGCTCAATGCCATACCGACAGCGACACCGGCGGAAGCCAACAAGGCGGCAAACGACGTAGTTTGAACGCCTAACGCCCCTACGACTGAAATAATCAATAAAATGGTTAAACTGACATTCACCAAACTGCCGACAAAAGTCTTGACAGAAGGATCGATATCCCGTTTGCTCAATATCTTCCGAACCAGTTTATTAAGTAAGTTTATAACCAATCGTCCCACCAAGAAGACAATAAGGGCTTTAATAATCGTAAAACCCAATTGGGAGCCATGCTCAACCAAGGATCTGATAGCTTCCTCTAATTTAGAACTCGCTTCTACAGCTGCTAATAATACCATATCTCTTCTATTTTAATTAATCTATTAATTATATAACAATCTGATCTTCCAAAATATTATGAAATGTAGCAAAGGTATAAAGTTTTTTTAATCTGGTAAAACCATGAAATAATTACGTAGCTTTGCGATCAATCAAATAACACGTTAAATTCGACAGCATGAAAATCCTTGCGATACTCGCCGCCCTTTTCCTTTCAATAGGCTATGGCCACGCTCAGACATACGAGAAGTTTGTCGAGAAAAGTTTTGACTTCTTGGACAAGAACGACTTAGTCTCCGCCGAAGAGAGCCTACGAGCCGCCATGCGCCTCGAACCGGGAAACCCCAACAACTACGCCTTGCTCATGAATCTCGGGACGATACAGCGCAGACAAGGGAAACTGGAAGATGCCCTTCTCTCCTATACCGCCGCCCTAAGCCGCCATCCGAATAATGAGGCCATACTGGAAAATCGTGCCGGCTTATATACGGAAATGGGTGAGATAGAAAAAGCGACGAACGATTACAATGCCCTGTTAATCTTGAACCCCCATCATCAAGAGGCGTTATATTGCAGGGCAATGCTTCATTTACAACATAAGAACTATCTTTTGGCCGAGCAGGATTTCGATAAGATACTGGAAGTAAACGAAAAATCCGTGAAAGGACGTCTGGGACACGCGATTCTCGAAAAGCTACGGGGGAATTACGATGAGAGCGAACGCATCTTTAATTACTTGATCAGCGAGATGCCCCGTGAATGGATCTTATACGAAGGCCGTGCCGATCTATACTTCATGATGGGCAAGAACGCCCGGGCTATGGCCGATATCAATCGTGTTTTCGTGGAAAGTACCCCGACAGCCGCTTTATATGTATTGCGAGGCAAAGTAAAACTCGCCCAATATGAGAAGGCATCGGCCGCCTTAGACTTCAAGAAAGCTGAGGATATGGGATATGATAAAACGACTATCGACGAGTTGATGAAGATGGCTCGTTAAGGCTGTTTTTATACGTATAGTGGCATCGGCTCATGCGAGTAGTGACGTAGGCCAATGCCACTACTTGCGTGAGCCGATGCCACTATACATGTGAGCCTGCGCCACTACTGGTGCGAAATCGGCCTATTTATACTACTTTTCCGTGATATAATTGACAATCCAACTACCCACTTCTTTCGTTCCATATTTCGCTCCACCTTCCACTTGGATTTCCGGCGTACGGACATTCGCATCAAGGGAAGCGTCTACGGCTTCACGGATCAAGGCGCCCTCTTCTTTGAGGTCGAAATACTCGAATAACATCGCTACTGAAAGAATTTGCGCCAAGGGGTTCGCGATATTCAGCCCTTTCGCCTGCGGCCAAGAGCCATGAATCGGCTCGAAAACCGGTGTGCTCTCTCCGGTAGAAGCGGAAGGCAGCAAGCCCATAGAGCCGCTGATGCAAGAACCCTCATCCGTCAAGATATCACCAAACGTATTCTCGGTTACCATTACATCGAAGAATTTCGGCTCTTGGATCATACGCATAGCGGCGTTGTCCACATACATATAGTCTGTCGTTACTTCCGGATAGCGAGGAGCCATCTCTTGAGCGATCTGGCGCCATAGACGGGAAGAGGCAAGTACGTTCGCCTTGTCAACAACCGTCAGGTGCTTATTCCGTTTCATCGCATACTCGAAGCCCACTTTCAAGATACGCTCGATTTCCGGGCGGGTATACATATTCGTATCGTATGCCTTATCGTTGTCTTGATATTTCTCACCGAAATACATACCACCGGTCAACTCACGGATACATAAGAAATCCGCGCCATCCACCAATTCGGCACGCAACGGCGATTTATGCAATAGGCATTTGAAGGTCTGCACCGGACGGATATTAGCGAACAGGCCCAACTTCTTACGCATCGCCAAAAGACCTTGCTCCGGGCGTACTTTCGCTGTCGGATCATTATCAAACTTAGGATCGCCCACAGCCGAGAAAAGAACAGCGTCGGCATCCTTACAAATCCGATAGGTCTCCTCCGGGAAAGGATCGCCTACCTTATCGATCGCGTCAGCGCCACAAAGGGCATACTCATAGTGAACCTCATGTCCGAATTTCTCACAAACGGCACTCATTACTTCCACGCCTTGCACGGAAATCTCTGGTCCGATCCCGTCTCCGGGAAGTACTGCTATATTCAGTTTCATCGTAAATGTTTGTTATTATTCTCTGTTAAAATGTACATACTTAGGCTCCGTGGGGAAATACGTGTCATCATCCCACAGGGTACTTGTAATCATCAAGTCGGCGCTATAACGGTTACAAGCGATAGGTACGTTATGAACACGGCACTGACGAAGCAACATCTGGATGTCGGCCTCGTGCGGTTGCGGATTCAAGTCGTCTATCAAAAAGACCGCCAAATCGATCTCCTTACGGACAACCATAGCGGCAATCTCAGCATCGCCTCCCATCGGACCGGAATGCATGCAAGCAATATCCGCGTTCACCCCTTTTTCCTCGAGAGCTTTACGAACCAAATTTCCGGTCGTACCCGTACAAACAATATGGTGGTGAGACAAGAACTCAGCGTTATGTACCGCCCATTCTACCATTTCCGCCTTACGATTGTCGTGCGCTACAAGCGCGATAGTTAACTTTTTCATACCCTTTACCTTTTTAATTATTAATCCTCTATCTTGTTCAGCATCTTCAATGTCGCCTTGATCGCCGCCTCGGTCTGGTCAGCGTCCAGGCCACGAGTCTTGAAATCGACCCCGGCATAATTCCAGCTGATGACCGTCTGCACGAACGCATCCGTACGTCCTCCCGGCGGGATGGATACCGAATAGTTCGTCAACATCGGGAACGGGCGGTTCAAACGGGAATAAATCCGGCGTAGGGCACGAACGAAAGCGTCGTATTGGCCATCACCGGAAGCCGATTCCTCGTAAGCCTCGCCATTGATCTCGATCTTCAAGGTAGCCACCGGTTTCAGCCCTTGGGCCAAGGATAAGGAATAGTTCAAGATCCGGATTTTCTGATCCTCCAGCGCATTATCATGATGAAGCACATCGCTGATAATATAAGGAAGATCCTCCGGGGTAACCATTTCTTTCTTATCCCCTAACTCAATGATCCGTTCCGTAACCTTACGCATCGAACCCTCGTCCATGTCGATACCGAGCGCTTCCAGATTCTTGCGGATATTCGCTTTTCCGGAGGTCTTGCCCAAGGCGTACTCGCGAACCCGTCCGAAACGTTCAGGAAGCAAGTCGTTGCAATACAAGTTATTCTTGCTATCACCGTCTGCGTGAACACCGGCGCACTGCGTAAACACATGCTCTCCGATGATCGGCTTATTGGGCGGGATATGCACCCCGGAGTAGGTCTCAACCAAACGGCTAGCCTTGTTTATCTTTTCCTCCCTCAAGCTCGTCTCCTCTCCCAACTGGTCCTTGATAACGGCAAGTACGCTACTCAAAGGAGCGTTACCCGCACGCTCTCCCAAACCGTTCACGGTCGTATGGATTCCCTTGATACCCGCACGGATGGCGGAATATACATTCGCGACGGCAAGATCATAGTCGTTATGCGCATGGAAGTCAAACCGTAAATCAGGGTAACGGTCCACCATCATCTTGCAATACTCGTAGGTATTTCCGGGATTCAAGACTCCCAAGGTATCCGGGAGCATGAAACGGCGGATCGGAAGTCCTTTCAACGCATCGATTACCAAGAATACGTAATCCGGGGAATGCTTAATACCGTTCGACCAGTCCTCCAAATAGATATTCACGTCGATCTTCCGTTTCGCCGCTTCCAATACGACCGTACGAATATCGTCAACGTGTTGCTCGGGAGTCTTTCGAAGCTGTTCGATGACATGCTTATAAGAGCCCTTGCAAAGCAAGTTCACGACACGGCAACCTGCGGATTCAATCCAGTCGAGAGAGACCGTACCATCCACGAAACCCAAGACCTCCAATTTGTCTAGGTTTCCGGAACGGGCGGCCCAAGCGGCTACACGCTTCACGGCCTCAAACTCTCCGTCCGACACACGGGCGGAGGCGATCTCCACCCGGTTCACGCCTAAGTCGCTCAGCAGCACTTGCGCTATGCTGAGCTTCTCGTGAGCGGCGAAGGAGACGCCCGAAGTTTGCTCCCCATCTCTGAGGGTTGTATCCATTATTTCTATCATAATCAGCGTGCTGCCTCGAAGGCTTCTATCTTTGATTTATTTGCCAGTAAATAGTCGATATCGTCCAATCCGTTGATCAGGCAATCCTTTTTATAGGCGTTGATCTCGAAATGCTCGCTTTTGCCCGTAGCCTTGTTCGTGATCGTTTGCTCCGGTAGATTTACCTCGACCTCAGTTTTCGGGTCCTTGTAAATCGAATCGAACAATTCAGCGAGGAACTCTTCAGTCACAACAACCGGCAGCACGAAGTTGTTCAACTCGTTGTTTTTATGGATATCGGCGAAGAAACTGGAGACCACGACACGGAAACCGTAATCGGCGATCGCCCAAGCCGCATGCTCACGGCTGGAACCGGAACCGAAGTTCTTTCCCGCTACCAATATCTTTCCGCTATACGTAGGATCGTTCAAGACGAATGATTCGATCTTATTACCTTCCTTATCATATCGCCAATCCCGGAATAAGTTCTCGCCGAACCCTTCCTTGGTAGTCGCTTTCAGAAAGCGCGCTGGGATAATCTGGTCGGTATCCACGTTCTCTAAAGGAAGAGGCACGCAAGTGCTTGTGATTATATTGAATTTTGTTTTCATCTTATGCTACTTTATTAGATTAGTCTTTACATCAGTTCTCTCGGGTCCGTGATCTTACCTGTCACAGCGGCGGCGGCGGCCACAAGCGGCCCCGCCAAGATGGTGCGAGCACCCGGTCCTTGGCGGCCCTCGAAATTACGGTTGGAAGTGGAGACCGCATATTTACCCGCCGGAACCTTATCCTCATTCATCGCCAGACAAGCGGAACATCCCGGTTGACGAAGGACGAAGCCGGCCTCGGCCAAAACCTTGTCGATCCCCTCGGCACGAATCTCCCGCTCTACCTGCCAACTGCCGGGAACCAGCCAAACCGTTACATCATCCGCTTTCTTCTTTCCTTTCACCAAAGAGGCGAAAGCACGGAAATCCTCGATACGGCCATTCGTACAGCTACCTAAAAAGACATAATCCACTTTCTTACCCAACATAGACTCGCCTGCCTTGAAGCCCATATAATCCAAAGACTTCTTATAAGAGATACGGCCTGCCTCGGGCACGCTTTCTAAGGAGGGGATATCTTTGCTGATACTCATACCCATGCCCGGGTTCGTACCGTACGTAACCATCGGGTCGATATCCTCGGCGTGGAAAACGATCTCCTTATCGAACTTAGCGTCCGGATCACTATACAGCTGACGCCACTCGCTCACCTTCCGCTCCCATTCCTCGCCTCTCGGGGCAAACTCACGGTCTTTCAAATAATCGAAAGTAACATCATCCGGAGCGATCATACCGCCACGGGCACCCATCTCGATCGAAAGGTTACAGATCGTCAGACGTTCCTCCATGGTCGTATTACGAATCGCCTCGCCAGCGTACTCTACGAAATAGCCCGTAGCACCGCTGGTACTCATCTTACTAATAATGTATAAGGCAAAGTCCTTCGCCGTAACGCCCGGTTTGCGTACGCCATCGATCGTGATACGCATCGTTTTCGGCTTACGCTGCATGATACATTGGGTAGCCAAGGTCATCTCCACCTCGCTCGTACCGATACCGAAGGCGATAGCGCCCATGGCACCGTGCGTAGAAGTATGGGAGTCACCACAAACGATCGTCATACCCGGCTGCGTCAAGCCTGTCTCCGGACCTACCACATGGATGATACCATTCTTCGGATGTTGAAGACCGTAATACGTCAAGCCGAAATACTTCGCATTCTCTTCCAAGGTATCCACTTGATTCTTGGATATAGGGTCCTCGATAGGCTTATCTTGGTTCAATGTCGGGATATTGTGGTCCGGCATACAAGTGATTTGCGCGGGACGGAAGGGCTTCAATCCACGTGCACGTAATCCGGCGAAAGCCTGCGGGCTAGTCACCTCATGACAATACAGACGGTCGATATACAATTGTATGGTTCCGTCGGGCAACGTGTCCACCACGTGTTTGTCCCAGATTTTCTCAAATAATGTCTTGCTCATTGTCTTGTCTATTTTTAGTCTACTATAAACTTATTGATGGCGTCCACGAAAGCCTCCACGGAAGCGGCGATAATATCGGTATTCGCGGAGAACCCATAATAGGTAGCCCCGTTATACTCTACCTGCATATGCACCTTGCCCGTATCATCGCTACCTTTATTAATGGCTTGAATCAAGAATTCCTGAATCGTCATGTCACTATTACTAATCGCTTTTTTCACCGCCTTGATGCCTGCGTCAACCGGACCGTTACCAGCCGCGGCCTCGTATTTTCTTACTCCCGACAAATTTAAACAAATACTTGCGACTGATTGTACTCCAACACCACTAGTTACCTGTAAATATTCCAATTTAATACGGTGTGTGGCCGTACGATCCTTTCCGACCAACATCAAAACATCATCATCATTAATATCTTTCTTACGATCGGCCAGTTTCAAGAACTCATCATACACCTTGTCCAATTTCTCCTGCTCCAGATCCACACCTAAAACATGCAGGCGATGCTTCAACGCCGCACGACCGCTACGAGCAGTCAATACGATCGCGTTATCATCGATACCCACATCCTTCGGATCGATGATCTCGTAGGTTTGCGCATTCTTCAAAACGCCATCTTGGTGGATACCGGAGGAGTGAGCGAACGCGTTACGTCCGACAATAGCCTTATTCGGTTGTACCGGCATATTCATCAAGCTAGAAACCATACGGCTCGTACTATAGATCTTATTCGTCGTGATATTGGTGATGATATCACGTTCTTTATGGCTCTTGAAAACCATGGCGACTTCTTCCAATGACGTGTTACCCGCACGCTCACCGATACCGTTTACGGTTACCTCCACCTGACGGGCTCCGTTCAACACGCCTTGTACGGTATTCGCGGTAGCCATACCCAAGTCATTATGGCAATGAGTGGAAAGAATAGCGTTATGTACGCCATCCACATGTTCCATCAGATACTTAATCTTCGCCCCGTACTCATCCGGCAAGCAATATCCTGTCGTATCCGGGATATTCACTACGGTAGCCCCGGCCTTGATCACGGCCTCCACGACACGGGCCAGATATTCATTATCCGTACGCCCGGCATCCTCACAGTAGAATTCTACGTCCTCCACATACTTTTTAGCGTATTTCGTGGCGGCGATCGCACGCTCTATAATCTCCTCTCTCGTGGAGTTAAACTTGTATTTGATATGAGAATCAGAAGTACCGATACCCGTATGAATACGTCCTCGCTTAGCGAATTTCAACGCCTCGGCTGCCACGTCGATATCTTTCTCCACCGCACGGGTCAAGGCACAGATGGTCGGCCAAGTCACGGCCTTTGAGATCTCAACCACACTCTTAAAATCCCCGGGACTGGAGACAGGGAAACCAGCCTCGATCACATCAACACCTAGCTGTTCCAACGCCTTAGCTACTTGAATCTTTTCCACTGTATTCAACTGGCATCCCGGAACCTGTTCACCATCACGTAAGGTGGTGTCGAAAATAAATAATCTGTCTGACATAATCTTATATTCTTAATTTACTAATATCCTATACTAACTAAAAAAGCCTCTCTCACAAGGAAGTGAGAAAGGCTCTTTCATCTATCGTAATGCTCGCAAAGCATACAGTCTCACTTCCTATCCCGTTCCCAGAGTAGAATAATGTTTAGAGAAATAATGAGACTATTTTGCAAGTTGCGTGTCATTGTTCTTGTCTTTATTGTTTTTGTTTCAACGTTGCAAAGATACGGCCTTTTTCGAGACCAGCAAATATAATTCGAAGTTTTTTACTTATTATTTATTATAAACCGTAAGCCAAACGATCGTATACCTTACGAAATAACACTGCCCATCGTAAGGTTGTTACGATGGGCAGTATAAGATGTTTACAATGCCCATCATAAGCACCTTACGATGGGCATTGGCAGAATCAGCGAACCACGACTTTCCGTACGAACGAATCGCCGAAGGCCTCGCAGCGGACGAAGTAGACTCCGGCATGCCCTACCGGGATCTCAGCCTTGCCAAGAATCGAACCTTCGTAAAGAACGATGCCGGACACATCGACTACCTTCAAGGCTACCTGCTGAGGCATATTCACGAAGATAGATTGATTGGCCGTATACAGGCTCATGCCTTCCTCGATGGACTCGATGCCGGTTGGCGTATCCGGTTTATCCGGGTTCTCCGGATCTACGGGGTCTACAGGGGTGACCGGTGTTTCCGGATCCGTGGAAGGAGAGGATGTAGCGGAAACAACCTTCACCTCTATCTTGCTACTAACCGGCTTATAATTCGGATCGGTCGGCGTAAAAGTAACCTCTTGCTGACCGGTGGACGTAGGCGCTGTTTCCGGTTTGCTCCAAGCGAATGTTCCGGCAACGATACCCGCATGCCCGCCTTGTAAAACAGACTCGGATAGTTTTTGGCCGGACAAGATACCGGAAGCCGCAGGCCATGTAACCTTCGATTCTGCTAGTTCAGCTTGCTCTATCGTATAACGCAATCCTTTTTCCGTCTTATATTCATTATACTCCGCATCAGCCGGACGATAAATACGTACATAATAATCACCCGCATTCTTCAAGACAGCCGGTTGCGTGCAGGCCTCGTCAAAGAAGAACGTGATCAGGCAAGCCTCGTTGCCCGTGCCTGTCACGGATACGAGTTGAGCCGCACCGTTATATACGGAGGAGGTTTGAGCTAACTTGAACTCTAGTTTATCCTTGCCGACAAATTCAGGAGTAACCCCCGTAGAGCCTTCCGCTACCACATATTCCCGAGGGTTCTTCTTTGCGTCAACAGGATTAGACTCAATATCAGACCAATGAGAGAACTTAGCGCCTTCCGCAGGCACAGCTTCCAGCGTCACCGTTATACCGGCGGGGATAGAAACCTTACCATCCGTTGCGTCGTATGGCATACCGCCATTAGTGACACGTACGTAGCCCATCGGTGATACCGGTTCCCCTCCCGCACGTAGGATAGACTCACCAAAGGATAAGTTTACCGGATCTTTCGTAGAATGATAGTAAACCGTACCTTCGTAATTCTTTTTAGCCGCATCGCTGTTAGGCTCAATCACGTATTTTGTCACGCCATTGGTAGTTGTGCTTGTGATGTCCACCTCTGCCGGGCGAGTCTTCGGATTACCTCCGTTCGTAGGCGCTTCCGTTACCGAGACCTTGGACTTATGGATCACTAAGCCATCCTTATACTCCCCTTTGAACTCATTATACAAACCATCCTCTTCGCGATGCAACAAGACCGTATAATTGTCCGCATCGATTGCCTTAGCAGTCTTCTCACCCTTAGTGTTCTTATATAAGACCTCAAAAGAGAAACCAGCGTAAGTCTGCGAAGCGAAAGGCACGAAATTGCGGGATACGCCACTGTAGTAGTATTCTTGATACGGCCAAAGGATGTATGTCTTCTCGATATTTACCCGATGATCGAATACGGCTGTCACCGTCAGGTCGCCGGTTACGGTCAAGACATCATTTTGAGATATTTCCTTACCGTTCGCCAAGATGGTAAGCAGTCTCGCTCCGTTCTGTCCCTCGGCACTCGCTATACGAACCTCCGTACCATAAGGTTGTTCTCCGGATGGCTCCAACGTGATCGTACCGGAGGCGGTCTGAGTCGAGTTGCTGCTTACGGCAGAGGCCTTCACCATGTATTTCTTCGCACCGAAAGCAGCTTTTGCCGTAACATCGCCTGTCACGGTCCACAGGTCGTTCGTAGGGCCGGTCACGCCCGATAAGGTGACACTGCCATCCAAGCTATACCCGGCATCCGGAAGCGCAACCGCACGTAGCTTCGTACCAACAGGAACGGAAGAACCGTAAGCGATCAAACTGCCGTCTTCCTTATATAATAAGATAGAGCCGTTCGCCACATCTTTATCGATGGAGACAAGTGCCCCCTCTTTTGGCTTGAATGCGGCATTGACCTCCAAATCCGCTGTAAGCGTCACCTTGTTACCCTCTAGAGGCTTCTTGTTTATAGTCAATGATTCCAACTGGGAGTTCACGTCCGGGGTAGCCACGATTTGCAAGACCGTACCTTGTCGCAGGGAAGCTCCAGACGCAATCTCCGCATCTTCCGCCTTAACCGAGAGACTGCCGTTGCCTGCCGTCTCGATCGATACCGTATGCATGATCGGGGAGAAGTTCGCCGTATAGGTCTTATTATTATCCGCCTTAACAGAGATGGAATCATTCGCCGGCAAAGTCTCGCTCGCACCCGTTACCGACCAACTATCGAACTTATAATTGGGCAGAGGCAGGGCTACCAAGGAGATCTCTTGACCCTTCACGTACACGTCATCCTCGGTCTTGCCCAATACGTTTACGGTACCTCCTGTTGTCCCTGTAGCGGTGACTAGATACGTAGGGGTTACCTCAACCTCCACAGACACCTCCGCTGTATTGTAATAAGAGGAGTTATCCGGATAGAAAGTGACGGAACAGCTTTGCTTCCCAGCCGGCATCACCGCATTCCCGTTCGTCCAAACGAAGGTACCGGCAATCGTATATCCATCTTCATCCTTTACGCTACCACCGGACAGTAAAGAGGTTGAAAGCAATTGCCCCTCCTTGATACCTGTCGCTTGCGGCTTCGTGATTTTACTTGCGTCAATAGCGATCTTGCTCGTCAGACTCATGACATAGACCTCCTCGAACTCAGCGTAGTCAGTGTCGCCCGCATAGGATAGCTTGACATACAGGATACCCTCTTTCTTGCGGTCATTGTCGGTAGCCGCTATTTTACAAGAATCATCCTTAAAATAAGCGACCGTAAGCGTCTTACCCTCCGGGATGGTCGTATAGCTCAATCCAGCGGCTATAGCCGGGTTGACCACTTGCTCTTGGCCCGATACGTTCACCACCAGATGGGCTCTTTCCTTATACGCTGTAAGGGTCGCCCCACTCAAGTCCGTCACCGGCTGCCCATTGGAGGCCTTGTTAGACAAGAGTCCGTTCTTCGCCGTGAACGTCCCTCCATCAAAAGAGGCCGCCAGCACTACCGGGATACGGAGTACGGTGCCTTCCGGGGCTTTCATCACGGTGTTCTTCGGGCTGTATACTACGCAACGGAAGCTGCCGTCACTTTGCGTACTCCACGTAAGGGCATGATCATTTGCCAACTCGCCGAGGATCGGGGTTCCATCTAGCAAGATACCCTCGGACAAGGTGAAATCCACCTGGAAGGAGGAAAAACTAAAGGAATTGCCGGATACCTCCAGCGTGAGCGTATCCTTACTGCCAGCGGCGTTCAGGTTCGTCTTCGCCAATTTCCACTGGGCGGCGGTAGCCGTTCCCGCCGATAACAGCAGGAAGAGGGCTACGAATAATTGTTTTATATGATTCACTTTCATAATTTACTTACAGATAAAGATGTTAGTATTACTTGCCTTCACACCATGGCCTGTCTTTGCCGTCAAACGATAGTAGTAAACGCCCGCCGGTAAGGTTAGCGTGGCCGAATATTGGTTATCGCCCACCTCGCCGGGCAGACCGTTCAATACCGCGGCCAAAGCGCCATTCGCAGAGAATACGTGGATCGTCACGGATTCGGCCGCCTCCGTCAACTGATAACGGAAGGTCGTGCTGCCACGGAACGGGTTCGGATAGTTGGACACGGCTGCCAATTGGCTGATCGCCTCGATCGGGGCGTTGGAAGTCACGATCGCATCGCCACCAGACCTCAAGCTGTTGGCCTTCGCGTCGGAGAAGGAGGCTCCTACCAAGGTAACGCCCGCCGGCATACGCAGGATACGGCTCTTGCCCGAAGGAATCGTGCGGCCATCCAAGCTATAACCGATCACCCGCAAGGTATCCCCGTTCAAGCTGGAAGCCTGCAGGAACTTGGCGGCATCGCCCAGCAACGGGATCTCGTCAATGGCTCCCACCAACTCCAGATAGATACCGGCTACCGGTACTTGGCTATTCATCGTCAAGAAGTTATCAGCGTCGAGCTCCATTTGTACGGGAACCTCGGCCTCAGAACGCAGTGCACTGGCCTTGGTAACCGGCTTGCCGTGGATGAGGTTGACGATACCGATTACGTCAGCGATCTCTACATTATTATTATAGTTCACATCCGCCTCGGCAAAACCGAAGTTGGGGATCATGTTATCCTTGTCCCGCAAGATGTAGCTTACGGTAGCGGTCACGTCTTGTACGTTTACCAGCATGTCGAGGTTCGCATCGCCATCGCAGGTGTAAACCCACGCATCGTACTGAACCGTCCAGCCGGGGAATAATGGATTGGTTACAAGACCAGCAATTTGATAATTCGGGGTCAAGTCTTCGGTAATCGTATAGCGGCTGTCCGTATGGTCGATCGTATCGCCGTCGAATACCCAAGTAAAGCGAGAGGCGGATGTACCTACCATCTTTTGTGAGGAAAGATCGATTGTCTCCCCATAAGCCACGAAACCTCCCGGACGAACCTCACCTACCGGCAACCTAACAACACCGAAGGCAGCCTCCAATTGCCGCGGGTTCTCCACGTTAGCGAACTCCAAGCACGAACCATCGGCATTGAAAGACATCAAGGCCGAGAAGTCCGCCAAATCGATCCGGGTAGTGGGTATAGGCAAGCCATATGCGGTTAATTGAGCGGCAAGGCCCGAAGCCGAAGCGCTGTTCTCTACCCCGTCAAGCATCGTCCAATTCAAGAACAACTCCTTCAAGTTTTTGTTCTTAGACAAGTCGAGAGCCGTCAAGTCCGTACTAGACACATCCAGATACTCCAGCGATGGATACTCGGATACGATCAAAGATTTCAAAGAATAGTTTCCACCCAGCATCAAAGAACGCAATACCGTATTGTTCTTCGGCAAGGTCAGTTCCTCCACCCTATTGCCTGTCAACGACAAGATCTCCAGCTTATCCAAGGCAGCGAGATCTACCTTCTTCGTAAAGCTTTCGCCCATCTCATACATATATAAATGGATCAAACGCCGCGGGTTCTCGTCGTTCCAAACGGCTTGTGCGTTCGAAGAGTTCTCGTCCGTCTGCCATGCACCGCTGCTCCACCACTCGCTCAATGCCTTGTTGTTGGAAGCGTCTACGATACGTGCCAAGGTAGCCACGTCACTCTCGGCGAATACTTGGGGAACGGTGGTTTCCACATGGATGCGTGAGGTCTCGATCTGCCAGCCGTCACGTACATTAATCTCCGAGATCTTACAGAACTTCGGGTTCATCAGCTTACAATAGTAGTCTCCATACTTTTCCTCCTTGCTGTCCAGCACGAATACGCCCGGACGGTTTGGCACCGGCTTCAATGCCTCTTTCTCCTCTGTCCTATATTTGGCGTTTACCCATAGGAATACGGTCTCTATGCCATCGATCACGGCCTCCGAGGAGAGATCGATCGTATCGCCGTTCTCGAACCAGTATGGATCTCCCGGATGAGAGGGGGAAGTAAGCGTTATGTGCCCCAAACCGTTATAATTTATCTGCCGGTAGTTCTTCACCGTAGAATATCTCAAAAGAGATCCATCCGCATTCAAGTTACTCAAGTTCGGGTACTGAGCCAGATCGAGACTCTCCACGTATCCCGGCAATCCCAACGACTCCAGATTCTTTCCCACTTGTGCGGAAGGAAGCTCATACTCCGTATTTTGCAGATATAGATGACGGATAAACGCCGGCAGGTTCTTTACCAGATCCGCGAACTGTTCTGTATGCGGCAAGGCCAAATAGGTCAAGCTCGTAGCCTTATCGAAACCTTGCAACTTCAAGTTCGGGCAGTACTCGATCTCCAGACGGCTCAATTGCTTGAAGGATGAGATATCCAGCGAAGCCAAGGGCGAATGCTCAAGGTAAAGCTCCGTCAGCTTCGAACAACCGGTAAGATTCAGTGTCGCTAGCTTCGTGTTCTGGTAACTTCCCTCGCCTATGTATAATGTTCCAAATCTAAAATATTGCAGTTCCGGGCATTTGGACAGGTCAAGTGAAGCTAAGTTCCTGCTATATATATGCAAGTGCTCCAGTTTCGTATTTTTCGATACGTCCAGCTTCTCTATATTCATAAATTCCTCGCACTCGAAATACTTCAACTCAGTGAAGGCGCTCAAGTCTAATTGAGAGATCGTATCCTTAGAGTTCCAATCTAACTCAATCGCCAGATGCGTTAAGCGACCGACCTCGTCGGTGTTCCAGTCCGTACGGATCACGTCTTGATATGAGTTCCAATTCTCGCGCTCCCAGCCCTTGCTTTCCACGAACTCCTGCAATTGGGTGATATTCGGGTTATCGGTAGCCAGCTTCTTCAATCCGGCGATGTCCGCGGGGGAGTAGCTGTCCGAGTTACGGGCTACCTTGATCTGGGGCGTATACATACGCCAATTGTCGTAATTCGAGTTCGTAATCTCACATATATAATATTCGCCCGGCTTTCCGCTAAACACGAAAGCCCCCTCCTTGCCAGAGACCATCGGCATGGTCGCTTCCGTCCGTTTACCAGTAGTTCGATCGTTAAGGAACCAAGTGTAGATCGATTTCACGCCACCCACCGTAGCGTAAGCGGATAGATCGATCTCCTCGCCCTTCGCGGCATAAGCGTTATAATCGTCTACTGGCGTACCGGCTATGACCCTAGTAGAACCATAAAGATTGAAATACTCAGGTAATGGACTCGGGAGCTTCACCGTGAACCATGTAAGCGAATCGTTATCATCCATATTCAGTTGCCTTAGCTTTGTCAAAGCAGACAGATCAAGAGATTTCAACCGAGTGCCAGTCAACCGTAAGTCTTCCAATCCACTCAACGAGCCTATATCCTTCATGTCAGATACCGTATGTGTTCTATAATCCTTTATAAAGAAGCTTTTCACCCGGCTCGGGGACTCGGCGTTCCACGTCACGCCCACGTTGTAGCCATCGCTCTGCGTCCGGTCTTTCAAGTAATCCTTGCTGGAGATGAAGTTCTGCAAGTCCGAGTTCAGCGGATTGGCCTCGGCGATCGCTTTCAAGGCGGCTATATCGTCCTGCGAGTTATTGGTTGGGAAAGCGAACGGTGCTTGGCTACCATACCCTACCCTATTGCCGTCCGCATCACAAATATCCACTTGAACCGTTCCGTTCCATTCCTCCGTGGCGTGAGCCATCAACGTGAATTGCGTAGCGGAGAAGGAAGGGATATCTAATACGTATATGGGCTCATTATATAGACCTGTCTCTTTACTTAGGTTCTGCCCGGAAAGGGTCAAGCCTTCAGAAGGGCCATTCAGATAAATCTTCATCTTAGCGTGTTGCCCCTGCAGGAAACCCGCCTTCGTCACGTTGATCGCAAAAGGGATATCCTCGTTCAGATCGCCGGATGTACGCGACAACTCCCCCATAGCAGGAGCCTTATCACTCAGCATAAACCGTATCGTCTGCCCGGTAGAGGCCAAAGCAGCCGTGCTTATGTCTTGCGAGCTGTACACTTTCACGGTATAGCCAGCCTCGCACCCCTTCGAGCTATTCATTTGCAGACGAAGCCCAACGCTATATCCATAGTCCGTCAACTTCTCGTCTGGTATCCAAAAGCCGCCATTGTCTAACGTTTGCGCCGGCTCAGAATCCTCAAAGCGGAACTCTACCCCGTCCGGATTAGCGGTGTTCACCAGCTGTACACGTATAGCCATGCCTTTCGTGAAGTTCTCGATATTGAAATTTAAGCTCCAAGTAGCCACCGGATTCCACTCGTAGATAAAGCAATAAGCTACAGGATCCAGAGTACTGGTAAACCGTACCTCCCCTTCCGCCTGGCTCTGCGGAGCCCCGGGTGTCATCCCCGCCAGGCTCGCCGACCCGGCCATACCCCAAGCCAGTCCATGCCCCGGCCATGCGGCGCATAAACACAAGACCATCGCGATGAGCGACAACCTCATACTAATTCCTCGTAAAATTGTTTTCATAAGCAATAAATTTATAAATAGGTGTTTTGTATTCATAATACGTATCGGTATCTCTCACCATTCCCGACTTAGCGTGTCGTATTCGTAGGATGGCCTTTTTCCCATGCGCCGAGCGCAAACACGCCGGGCCGGTATGCGGAGGAAATCCTCCGCATACCGGCCCGGCGTATACATATAATAGATCTGGGTTAGCTTGCTTGCTTGCTTGCTTGCTTGCTTGCTTGCTTGCTTGCTTGCTTGCTTGCT